>Ga0181592_10000394_pt1 | contig 32901 bp, 19 predicted proteins | sample 071ome_20_FD_133755 | JGI IMG/M metagenome (GOLD analysis project Ga0181592, IMG submission 133755) | Coastal salt marsh microbial communities from the Groves Creek Marsh, Skidaway Island, Georgia - 071412BT metaG (megahit assembly) | ecosystem: Environmental > Aquatic > Marine > Intertidal...
CCCGAAGGGGTCCGTCTTCACGCGACGTCACGCCGCCCCTGCGTCACAACGCGTCGACGCACGACACGCGCACGATACCCACGATGCTCACCGCGCGCGCGAACATCGCGAGCACCTCCGCTTTCACCGCCTCCTCGGCGCGCGCGACGACCGCGCGCCCCGGCAGAGGCGCGCTCGTCGTCACGGCGGCATCCAAGAAGAAGGATGTGCGCCTGCAGGTCACGCTCGAGTGCACGGAACAAAAGGAATCCGGCGTCGCGGGGATGTCGAGATACATGACCCAGAAGGTAGGTTTCGCGAAACGAAGGATGGACGATCGCGCGGTGTCGGCGCCCGCGGGTTAGGGTGGACGACCGGCGACGGAGGACGCCCGCGACGACGAGGTTGGACGACGCGGCCGCGGTTTCAGGGTTTGAGAGACTGACGACTTATCCTCGCTTTTCGTACGACGCAGAACCGACGCAACACGTCCCAGAGATTGGAGTTGATGAAGTACAACCCGTTCTTGAAGAAGCACACGCTTCACCGCGAATTGAAGAAGTAGGTGGTGCGGCGCGCGTGGGATAGCTAATTTTTAACGTTAACGTTACACTCTGCAAAAACGAAGCGCTCGCCGCCCGAATGAAACTCGCGTCGTCGATCGTTCATGAAGCGCGAATGCGTGGTGAATTATTACGTCGCTAGGTGTAAAAGCTTTACAAGTCTAATGCAGACACAAAAAGTCCTCGAGCAATTTAAATGGTGCGCGTCGATGCCGTCATCTTTGCACAGCCTCGACGCGAAAGAATGGCGCCCCCCTCTCGCCGTCGAGACGCGCGTTTACGCCTCGACAACCTCAGGCCAGCCGTCAATCTTGATCCCCATGTTCGCCGCGGTGCCCGCCACAACCTTCATGGCGCTCTCAACCTTGGTGCAGTTGAGATCCGGCATCTTAATCTTGGCAATTTCCTCGAGTTGCTCCTTGGTCACGCGGCCGACGACTTGCTTTTGCGGATCGGCGGCGCCAGACTTGACGCCCGCGGCCTTCTTCAACAACACGGACGCCGGCGGGGTCTTGAGGATAAAGGTGAAAGACTTATCCTCAAACACGGTGATTTCAACCGGAATAATCATACCCGGTTGGTCTTGCGTGCGCGCGTTGTATTCCTTGCAGAACATCATAATGTTCACACCCTGCGCGTCGAGTCGAACCGAGCGAAAAAGCGCGAGCGTCGTCAGTCTCTCCTTCTCCTCGAACCGAGCGGTTTCACGTCGTCGTCGACGACGACAAAGACGCGAACAACATCAACGTTCACGTTGACACCGTCGTCCTCGTCTCGCGTCCCCGCGTACCGCCGAACCGCCCCGTCTTTCTCCCGTCTTCCTCGGGTATCAAACCCTCAACTAGGTCTTTGCGCAGCACCCCCTCTCGCCCGTCGTCACCACGCCATCCACCCGACCGAGGTTGAACCGCCGGCGGAGCGCCGCCGACGACGGGGAGGTCACCGAGACGCGTCGCGAGGGGCGGTAAAAATAGTCGAGAAAAACCTGCGCACCTTGGCACCGAGCGCCGGACCGATGGGCGGCGCCGGCGACGCCTTCCCCGCCTCGATCGCGAGCTTGATGTACCCCGCAACCTTGGCCGCCATGACGACGCGACCCCGCGCGCCGGCGTTGGCGACGCACGCGTCACCGCGACCGACGACGGCGTTGGCGAAGAAGGCGTCGCGGGAGAAAACGCTCTTGGCGTCACCGAGCGCGCGAGACGCGATCGGCGTCGCCGAGGCGGCGCGACGGGAGGATGCGCGCGCGCGGGTCGAGACCGGCGCGACGCCCGTGGGCGCGGAGAGTCCGAGAGCCATGTTCTGCGTGGGCCGTCTAAAGTCTGTCTGTCTGTGCTCGTCACGGGGCGGAACGGTGTGAGCGTTCGCGCGCGGTTTACGTCGTGTGTTTCGGCGCGCTCCGGTGGGAGGTCGCGCGTCGCAGACTCCCGCGCACGATGGCGACGACGCGTCGAACGGCGCGGACGGCGTCGACGTAGGACCCCGAACCCAACCCAACCCGACCCGCTTCTGGACCACGCGCGCGTCCACGTCCGTCGTACTGTACGCGCACGAGAGCCCATGTGCGCGCGTTATCCGTCGGGACCCGAACGCGAGACATAAAGAAGAGTCCGTTTCGCCAAATCGCGGTAAAAAACTCACTCTCGCGACTAGGACGCGGGCCCGATCTGTTTGTTGTTGTGTGTGCGTCGCGTGATTGATTTTGGTTAAATGTACTCGTACGTTCTGTGTACTGTTTACACATAGATGTGCCAATATTTTTGAAACAAGTTTTTGAAAATGTGTCGCGACGAGCCGATGCCGCGGCGACGCGAGTTCGCGACGGACGGAACGGACGGAACGGACGATGTCGACGCCGCCGAGACGATCGCCGAGGAAATCTCCGTCGTCGGCGACGGCCGCCGGCGTTCCACGATCGGCGTCGAAATCACCGGGACGAGGAGGTGACGACGGTGATGCCCACCGAGCTGTTGCCGAGATTACGACGACGGGGCTGACGGACGCGAACGCGCGCGGGACGCACGCGACGCACGCGACGGCGGCGGAAGGGATCGAGAACGAAGCGCCGGTGAATGGTGGTGCGCGGGAAACGGCGGCTGGGGTGGATTTCGGGTTGATGTCACCGCCCGCGCCGAGAAGGATGAGCGACGGGCACCAGCAACAACACGCCGCGAGCCCGATGGAAGATTTGTTTTCACCGCCACCGTCGACGCGAGGAGCAAACCACCGTACATCGATCGGGGGAGGAATGGCGACCCCGGCGAGAGGGGTCGGTGGACCGGCGGCAACGCCCGGGCGGTTTGGAACGCCCGGGCGGTTTGGAACGCCGCGCGCGACGCCGAGGAGCGACTTGGGACACGGAGGGAGCGCGCGAGGGACGGCGGCGAGAATGGGCGGGGACGAGGACGGGGGACTCGGACCGCTTGCACCGGAGAGTCAGCCGAGAGGGACGCCGCTGTTGCCGACGCAGGATGATTTGATGATGTCGCCGCCGATGAGCGCTGGGGATCATCTGTTGCGAGCGCAGGCGCAGAGACAAGAGTTGGCGCAGGAGACGTATATTTGGGGTACGCAAGTCAACGTCGGGGACACGCAGCTTCGTTTTAAGCGATTCTTGGAAAACTTTGAACTTCCGGATTCGTTCGGGGCGTCGTTTTACGACGAGCGAATGCGAGAAATGGAGGAGAAAGGGGAGACAAACCTGGATCTCGATTGTCAGCACTTACACGCGTACGACAGCTACCTGTACAAGCTGTTGATCAAGTACCCGCAGGAAATCATCCCGCTTTTTGACATCATGGCGAACGAGTACTTTGCAGAGAACGTTGCGCCGCCAAACGAAGAGGAGGCGAATTTGACACGAATCATCGTGAGGCCCTTCAACGCGATGGAGACCAAACCGATGCGCGACTTGAACCCGTCGGATATCGACAAGATGGTGAGCGTCCGCGGCATGGTGACGCGATGCACGTCGATCATTCCAGACTTAAAGCTCGCGTATTTTAAGTGTTTGATGTGCGGTTTCGCGCCAGATCACGTTCAAGTCGATCGAGGTCGCGTGCAAGAGCCAGCTTTGAAGTGCGCGCAATGCGGCAAACCGGGCACCATGACGCTCATTCACAACCAGTGCGTCTTTGCCAATAAGCAGACGGTGAAGATGCAAGAGACGCCGGACGCGATTCCCGAGGGAGAGACCCCACACACTGTGTCGATGTGCGTCTTCGATGACCTCGTCGACCAAGCCAAGCCTGGTGATCGCGTGGAGGTCACCGGCGTGTATCGCGCCGTGCCGATTCGCATGAGCTCGACTCGCCGAACCTTGAAGAGCGTGTACAAGACGTACTTGGACATTATCCACATTAGAAAAGATGTCGGCGCGCGCTTGCGCAATACCGCAGGCCCGGAGGATGACGAAGCGGCGAAGAACTCGGCCGCTGAGCGAGCATCGACGACGACGGCGAGCAACCAGTCTCCGCAAGAGCAGGTTGAGTTTACCCCTGCGCGACTCGCGGAGATTCAAGCGCTCGGACGGGCGCCGGATGTGTACGAACGTCTGGTTGCGTCCTTGGCGCCTTCCATCTGGGAGTTGGAAGACGTTAAGAAGGGTTTACTGTGTCAGCTGTTCGGGGCGACGAACAAAACCTTTAGCGGAACCGCTGCAAACAAGGTTCGTGGGGATATCAACGTCTTGCTCGTCGGCGATCCTGGCGTCGCCAAATCTCAGCTGTTGACGTACGTGCATCGCATCGCCCCTCGTGGTATGTACACGTCCGGTAGAGGATCATCCGCGGTTGGTCTCACGGCGTACGTCACGCGCGATCCAGAGTCTAAGGATATGGTGCTCGAATCTGGCGCGTTGGTGTTGTCGGACCGCGGTATTTGCTGCATCGACGAGTTTGACAAGATGTCCGACAGCGCGAGATCCATGCTCCACGAAGTCATGGAGCAACAAACCGTTTCGATCGCCAAGGCTGGCATCATTGCCGTGCTGAATGCGCGCACGTCTGTGCTCGCGTCCGCCAACCCGGTCGGCAGCCGCTACAATCCGAACATGTCCATGGTTGAAAACATCCAGTTGCCTCCGACGCTCCTCTCGCGTTTCGACTTGTTGTACCTTTTGTTAGATCGTCCGAACCCGGAGACAGATCGACGCTTAGCGCGTCACTTGGTGAGCTTGCACTACAAGGACCCTCCGAAAAAGAAGCGCGGGGCGATTCCTGCGGAGCTTCTAACCGATTACGTGTCATATGCGCGCGCCAACGTGCAGCCGCAAGTGAGCGATGAAGCTGCGGAGGAACTCGTCGAGGGCTACGTTGAAATGCGTAGAATGGGTGGAAGCAGAAAAGTGATCACGGCGACACCGCGTCAACTCGAGTCGCTCATTCGTCTTTCTGAGTCTTTGGCGAGAATGCGCTTGAGTGAGGCTGTCGACCGCGATGACGCCAAGGAGGCTCTTAGACTGATGCGGGTCGCCATGCAACAATCCGCGGTGGATCCGAGAACGGGTACAATTGACATGGACAAAATTTTGACGGGCCACAGTGCGAGCGATCGCCAGCATCGCAAGACTGTTGCCGAGGGCATCACTGCGTGCTTAGCCACATCGAGTGGTAAACTTAGATTGAATGAGTTGGTGAGAATGCTCGCTGAGAGAGATAGTTCCATGACATTGAGCGTGCAAGAGGTGAGAGACGCCGCCATGTTGCTCGTCGAGCAGGAAACGTGTTCGATTCGTGGCGATCTCGTCACTTTGCTCGCGTGAATCGGGAGGGGTCGAGAACAAAACCGAGTAGAGGAAAACTAGTGATTTTAATTTGCTCTTTCATCATCATTATAATCCAATGCGTGAGTCATGTGATCCTAAATCGCCTAATACAGAGCTCGCCGCTTAACGATGAACGAGCTTGTAACCAGTCCAGCAAAATGGTAATGTAATCAATTGATAGCGTACTTGCAGCCTCTAAGATGATTACGCGATGCCAGCCGGGCCACCGATAGCACTACCCGCCTTGAGTTCTCTGCCATCACCCGTGAGCACCGTGATTTCACCTTCCGCGTTAACATCCATGATGCACGACGAACCCTCCGTAATCTCACCCGTGAGCATCTTCTCGGAGAGGTTGTCTTCAAGCAAGCGCATGATGGCACGACGCAACGGACGAGCACCATAAGCCGGAGAGAAACCTTCGTCGACGAGACGATCCTTGAAGCGCTCCGTGCATTCGAGAGTAATGTCCTTCTCCTTCAGACGCTTGAACACACCATCAAGCATGATGTACGCAATCTCACGAACTTCTTGCTTGTTGAGTTGACGGAACACAATGATTTCGTCAAGACGGTTAAGGAATTCCGGTCGGAAGTAGTTCTTGAGGTCTTCCATGACTAAGCTCTTGATGCGGTTGTAGGATTGATCTTCCTGGTTGTCATCAAGTTGGAAACCCAAGCCCCCGCCACCCTTCTCGATCGCAGACGCACCAACGTTGGACGTCATGATGATAAGGGTGTTCTTGAAGTCAATAACGCGGCCCTTGGAGTCGGTCAAGCGACCATCTTCAAGGATTTGAAGCATCATGTTGAACACATCCGGGTGAGCCTTTTCAATCTCATCGAAAAGGACGAGGGTGTACGGACGACGTCTGACAGCTTCGGTGAGCTGACCACCCTCGGAGTAACCGACATAACCAGGCGGGGAACCGATGAGCTTGGAAACAGTGTGACGTTCCATGAATTCAGACATATCGAGACGAACCATGGCTTCTTCGGAGCCGAAATAGAAGGAGGAAAGGGACTTAGCAAGTTCGGACTTACCAACACCAGTCGGACCAGAGAAGATGAAGGACGCGACCGGGCGGTTCGGGTTCTTCAAGCCGGTACGGGCGCGGCGAATGGCGCGCGCGCACGCAACAACGGCTTCTTCTTGGCCAACCAAGCGCTTGTGGAGGGTCTCTTCCATGTCCATCAAGCGAGCACCTTCATCGGAAGACACCTTGTCGACCGGGATACCAGTCCAGGAGGCGACAATGTCAGCAATGTCTTGCTCCTGGACCGTCGGGCCAGACTCGTCACCAGACTCAGCCTTCGCCTTGTTCTCTTCTTGCTTGCGCTCAGTGATTTGCTTGATCTGCGCGCGAAGTTCGACTTCACGATCACGAAGGCCACCAGCGGCTTCGAAATCTTGAGCACGGATGGCGGTGTCCTTCTCCTTCATCAAAGCCTTCAATTCCTTGTCGAGCTCCTTGGCTTCCTCCGGGAGTGCAGCGTGGGAGAGGCGCACTCGAGAACCAGCTTCGTCGATAAGATCGATCGCCTTATCCGGCAAGAAACGATCAGAGATGTATTGGCTGGAGAACTTAGCCGCCGCGATCAAAGCATCATCGGAGTACTTGAGCTTGTGGTGAAGCTCGTAGCGCTCGCGCAAACCGCGGAGAATTTGGATGGTTTCGTCCACACTCGGCTCCGGAACTTGCACCGGTTGGAAACGACGCTCGAGGGCCGGGTCCTTTTCGATGTGCTTACGGTATTCATCAATGGTGGTCGCACCGATGCACTGGAGTTCGCCACGGGCAAGGGCCGGCTTCAAGATGTTCGCCGCATCGATGGCACCTTCGGCAGCGCCGGCGCCGATGAGGGTGTGGACTTCGTCAATGAAGAGGATAATGTTTTCATCGCTCTTGACTTCATCCATGAGCTTCTTGAGACGCTCTTCGAACTCACCACGGTACTTGGTACCAGCAACGAGGAGACCCATGTCAAGGGTCATCATGCGCTTGGAGTCGAGGGTATCCGGCACGTCGTTCGCCGCAATCTTTTGCGCGAGACCTTCGGCAATGGCGGACTTACCAACACCCGGTTCACCAATCAAGCACGGATTGTTCTTGGTACGGCGACCGAGAATTTGGGTAACACGAACGATTTCGTTCGCGCGGCCGATGCACGGGTCGAGCTTGCCTTCCTCAGCCTTCTTGGTAAGGTCGCTACCGAACTCTTCGAGGGTCGGCGTCTTGGAGCCGGCTTGGGCACCTTGACCGCCGCCGGCACCGGCGCCGACAGCTTCTTGAGTCTCACCAACCATGCGAATGACTTGGGAGCGGATCTTAGCCGGATCGGCATCGAGGTTCTCGAGAACTCGAGCCGCGACACCTTCACCCTCACGAAGCAAACCGAGCAACAAGTGCTCAGTACCAATGTAGTTGTGGCCGAGTTGGCGCGCTTCTTCGAGCGCGAGCTCAAGAACGCGCTTGGCACGCGGGGTGAACGGAATCTCCACCGCGACAAAGCCAGAACCACGGCCGATGATCTTTTCAACTTCAATACGAGCTTCCTTCAACGAGATACCCATCGACTTGAGCACCTTGGCGGCGATACCAGTACCTTCGCCAATCAGGCCGAGCATAATCTACGCGCGCGCGAAGACGACAAACATTAACCGTCAGTACACCGTCGCCCTCTCAAAACGTCGCCTTCCGTTCGCGCACGTGCGAACATATGACACATCTTCGTTTGCCAGCTCCGATCCACTTCGAAGCACGTCCCAAACTCGCGTCATGTTCCCTCCATCACGCGCCGTTCGCGGGTACTAAAACCTAGCCAGACAAGATGCGCGCGCGGCCTTCGCGTCGCGCCCGTCGTCGTCCGTCTCCGCTCTGTTCGCGCGCGACCAAATCCAACCCGCGATCGATCGCATTCTAAAACTTACCTGCTCGGTACCGACAAAGTTGTGGCCCAATCGTCTCGCTTCCTCCTGCGCGAGCATGACAACCTTGATGGCCTTCTCGGTGAAGCGCTGCGTTCGCGATAAAACAACCGCACCCCTCTCGCGTCAGTCTACATCATCGGACATCGTCGTCCGCGTCTCGCGCCTCCGCGTCGCGCGCGGCGAACGAAACGCGCGTCACGCGCAACGAAATTTATTGTCCCCAATTCGCTTCTCTTCGCGTCGTCAAACGCACCTCAAACATCGCCTCGACAACCAAACCCGACCGGCGTCGTCCGCCTAGGGTCGGCATCGCTCGCGCGCGCGCGCGAAGCGCGCCGCTGTTGGCGCCGCCGTACGCCGTTCTAGCGCCACCGAGCGCCACGCTCGACGTCGCACCGCGTGTCGCCATCATCGTCGGCACCGCCGCGACCGTTCTTCCGCGCGTCGAGCTCGTCGTCGCTCTCGCGCGCGCCGTCGTCGGCGTCGCGCCCACCGTCAGGGACCTCGCAAACATGCTTCAGTCCTGCTTGAAACCGGGAGTGTGACCGACCCGCGAGTGTTCCGAGCGTTTCCTTTCGAGACGCGTGCGACGAGGCGTGCGCGTGTGCGTGGAAGAAATTCGGGTGCGTTCGCAGTTTTCGCGCCGTGCGGTGTCACCCGTCGCGATGTGTCGATCGCGCGCGCGCGCTGCGGCACCGCCCGCGTCGCGCTGAATCGAGTTTCGTCCTCCGACCCCGTCGGTCGGTCAACGAGTCACGAACCAGCAAACCACCCTCGGGCACGCACACCGAGCGCAGATGACGTTGTTTCGGTGGGCGGGAAAACTTTCCAAACTCGGGCCTGGTATATCGGCGAGTCATGACTCGTAAAAAATGTCCGGTCCGGTCCGGTCCGGGGGAGGGGCAGCGGCGGACGGGCGCGCTGCTTCGATGGGCACGCTGCTGGAATGGTTGCGTTTTGGGCCTCACTGTGTGCGCATACAAGTACCGACCGACGCGTGGGGAAAAGAAGGAGTTTCGATCCCCGTCTGTGATGAAAAAATCGCGACGGATCGTCGACCGGTCGGATCTCGTATGCGTGCGTATTCATATTCAAGGCTGAGATTCTGGTAAGATTTATGGATCTCATGATACTATCACGTACCTACCGATATCGTTTGTTTGACCACCTCGAACAGATGTTTAAAACGATCTGTTTGTCCGAGTTTTGTTTTTATCAGCACCGCTCGTCCGTCCGTCGCGCGCCCTCTGGGTGGAAAAGTTGGCACTCCGCGGCGCGACGTCTCGATGAATGCCGGCTTCGACGACGACGGCGACGACGACGGCGACGGGTGGGATTTGGACGCCCTCGAGGCGGCGGCGATCGTCGCGTCCAGGCTCGAGCGTGAACGGTCGATGCGTCCGACGACGACGACGACGACGACGACGACGACGACGACGACGGGGACGACGCACGGAGCATCATCGTGTGAACGACCGAACGTACCGTTGACTCTGTCGACGACGACGTTCACGGCGGCGGCGACGCAACAACAGATGAAAGAGCAGCAGCAGCAACAACAACAACAACAACACCGACCGACGGCGCGTTGGACGGTGGAGTTTGTGATTCGCGAACCGGGTGATAGATTTGAGGCGTCGACGCTCGCGCGCGACGGGTCGGACGCGAGACGCGCGGCGCAGACCGTCGTCGCCTCCGTCGCGGGTGCGGTGCGGCAGGAGGACGTCGACGGAGGTGCGGTGCGATGGATGTTTCCGAGTGCGTCGTTACGAGAGGCGAGAGAGGCGTTTGCGAACGCGAACTTTGCGGTGGTGATGACGCCCGGGATGGTGATTCGAGCCGCGGATGCGCGCTTCGACGAACACGAGCGGACGGCGGCTGAAGTGTACGAGACGCGAGTGCCGAAGGAGTTGGATGCGAAAATGTTTGAGTTTCAGCGCCAGGGTGTTATGTACGCGCTTCGTCGAGGAGGGCGAGTGTTGATAGGGGATGAGATGGGTCTCGGGAAGACGGTGCAGGCGTGCGCGCTGCTCTCTGTCTACAGAGAAGAGCTTCCCGCGCTGATACTCGTGCCGACGTCTTTGCGCGAGGCTTGGAGGAACGCCTTGCAGAGTTGGTTGAATGTTGATGATTGCGATATCGCGTGCGTAGGTGCAACGAACGAGGCGAAGAAGCTTGACGGGAGCACGTACGACATCGTGCCGTACAGCTTGGTGGTCAAACTCAAGGAGCGGTTAGCGGCCAAGCGATACAGAGTCATCGTGTGCGACGAGAGTCACTTCATCAAGGATCGGCGCGCGCAGCGCACGCAAGTAGTCATGCCTCTGCTTAAAGCGTCACGTCGGACGATTTGCTTAACCGGTACCCCGGCGCTGAGTCGACCGATTGAGCTGTTTACCCATCTCGAGGCGCTCGTGCCGAATGTGTTTCCGCGCTTGAACGAGTTCGGGGCGAGATACTGCGCGGGAGGCAGCCCGTTTGGCATGTACACCGGAGCAAGTAATTTAGAAGAGTTACACGTCATGATTTCTAAGCTGTGCATGGTTCGCAGGTTGAAGAAGGATGTCTTGAAAGATTTACCGCCGAAACAGCGATCCCAAGTGTTCTTGGCGCCCGAAAAATCCGCCATGGGCGAAGTCAAGGGTATTCGCAAGCAACTCGACAAGCTGCGCGAGAACCCGGCGAGTGCGGACTCATTCGAAGAGAAGCGTCTGATCAACGATCTCTACACGGCGAGCGCGAAAGCCAAAACCAAAGTCGTGTGCGAGTACCTGGACACGTTGATCGAAGGCAGCGTCGACGGCAAGTATCTGTTCTTCGCACATCACACCGTCATGCTGGACGCTGTCGAAGAGTTTCTTCGAAAAAAGAAAGTCAATTCGATTCGAATAGACGGTACGACTCCGGCGGATGCGCGCGGTAAGCTCGTCGATACTTTCCAGCGCGAAGCTCTGTGTCGGGTGGCGGTGCTGTCCATCAAGGCTGCCGGCATGGGTCTAACGTTAACTGCCGCTTCGACCGTCGTTTTCGGCGAAATGGTTTGGACTCCCGGTGATTTAGTGCAAGCCGAAGATCGAGCGCATCGCATCGGCCAGTTGTCTAGCGTTCTGGTGCAGTATTTGCACGTCAAAGAGTCCATAGACGACATCATCTGGATGAGCGTCGGTAGAAAATTTGAGAATTTGGGCGTCTTCTTGAACGGCCAAAGCGGCGTCCTCGCGGCCTCGCAGGCGCGCCCTCGTGGTTCATTTGGCGCTGGAAAGTCACCGAAAAAGCAAAAGCGCAACAGTAGTCACGCCGTGGATGTCAGTCAGAGAACGCTCCTCGAGCTGTTTCAATCGCAGCAGTCGACGCAAAAAACCGAACCAGCCGGCGATCAATTAGAAGAGTTGTAGTACTGGTAGTACGTAGTTAAAGAGTTACAAATCGCTGTTATTTTCGATCCTGTCCCGTTGGATCTGACTAACGGAATCGTTTCGTCTCCGATTGGGAGTCCACTCGTTCCCGCATGACGTTCACCATGCCGTCGCCGAGCACCGCTTTAGATGGATCTCTCATAAACTGGTTCTCCGCGTCTTCGCTATGGTACACGCACGACACTTCGGGTGATTTATCTAGGCTACCCACAAACGCAAAGGTGTTCATGTGGTTCTTGCACACGTCCTCCGTCTTCTTGTCGACGACGCCCTTTCTCTCGAGCAAGTTCCAGTTGGACCGTCGCAGCACGCACCCAGGCTTCACCTCTGGTTGCGCCACGTACACGTTGAATGGATTCAGCGACAAGAACACGCGCTGATCAAACACCATCGCCGACGCCCCGTTCGCCATGCACAGCTCCGCGTCTGGGGTTCTCCTATCAAGAATCTCTCTAGAGGCCACGTTGGATGGTTCCAAGTCCACCGCCGTGTCGAAAACCACCCCTGCGCCGATACCGATCACGAACGCCCCGGCGATCAAAAACTTGTTCAACTCCTTTCCGGGCCCACCGCCTCCGCCGTCGACGTCGTCGTCGTAATCGTACCGATCCCCTGGCGGCGGTCTCCCACCCGAGACGCGTGTCGGCGCGTACTCGAATGAATTCCGCTCCGCGTCCCTGAACTGGTCCGCTTGCGCCCGTCTCGCCCGTCCGCTCGACCCGGCGCGTTCGTACGAAGAAGACGAGGGCGAAGATGCTGAGCCATCCTCTCGACCGTACCAATCGTCCTCACCGCTCGCGCGCACCGCCCCGACGCGTCGTCGGTCGCTCGGCACCACCGCCCTAAATGCTTCCCCCTTTAACGTCGGTTTCGACGCCGCGCGCGCCGATCGCGGTGCAGACCCCCCCGGTCGCGTCGACGATCGCGGCGTCGCGGTGACGGCTCTCATCGTCGTCGCGATATGCGACATTCTTCGTGGCGTCGTTCCGACTTCCTGCGACGCGTTGAAATGCGGCACTGTGCGACGCAGCGCGCACGAACACATCAACTTGAAAGCAGTCGACAGAGCGCGTCAAACATGCCCGCGATGGCGTCGTCCTTGACGTCGAGACGGTCGCCCGCGCTCGCGGGCGCGACGCATACGGCGCGACGTGTTCATCGATCGGTCGGTCGAGCGCCGGCGCCGGCGCGACGATGCGTCGTGGAAACTCGTGCAAAGCTGGGTGAATCTTTATCCTCATATCTCTCGTATCAATCAGCCCGGGGAGAGATTGACGGGGACCTCGCGATCGCGTTGAACTCGGTGGCGATCGCGTGTAAACGCGTGCGAGCACTCGTGGCTTCGGCGCCGCTCGCTGGGAATACTGGATCGGCGGGAGGGGCGGCGAACGCGAGCGGGGATGAACAGAAAAAGCTGGACGTGTTGGCCAATGACGTCTTTGTTGAATCCCTGCGGGCGTGTGGACGTGCGAGCGTGATCGTGACGGAAGAGGAAGATGTTCCGGTCGCAGTGGAACGCGCGATCGGGGATTACATCGTGACGTTCGATCCGATTGATGGATCTTCAAACATCGACGCGTGCGTGCCAACGGGGTCCATCTTCGGGGTGTACGCGCCCGGTGAGTGCGACATTGCGGACGACGATAACCCAGAGCAAATTATGGAAAAGTGCTTGACGAACGCGAAGCAGTCGGGTCAGCAACTCGTCGCGGCGGGTTACTGCATGTACTCGAGCGCATGTGTTTTTGTGCTCTCCACGGGCGACGGCGTCCATCAGTTCGAGTACGACGCCAATTCGGGCGAGTTCATCATGTCTGAAGAGCGCATGATGCTTCCGGATGGTGATCGCATGCAGAGCATCTTCTCTGGTAACTTGGGTAACGTTGAGCTCTGGGCCAAGGAACTCCAAGAGTACGTCACGACCCTTCAAGAGCGAGGCTGGGCCTACCGGTACATCGGTGCTTTGATTGGTGATTTCCATCGGGTTTTACGATATGGCGGTATTTGGATCTACCCTCCGGATAAAAAAGCTCCCGAAGGTAAGGCGAGATTGTTGTACGAGGTCGCGCCGATTTCTTTCCTGGCCAAGCAAGCCGGGGGTATGGCCGTGCGAGGCGATAAGGCTACCGAGGACGTGTTGGACGTCGTTCCGACTTCCATTCATCAGAAGAGCCCAATGTTTGTCGGCTCAGCGTCTGCAGTTAAGGATTTGCAAGAATTCTTGAAGAAGTATTGATGAAAAAGTTGTTCTTTGTTATATTCAAACCAATGCTCGCTACTCGTGTACACTCACTCACTCGAAATCCGAGTCGTCGTCGTCCTCCTCCTCTTCGCTCTCGTCGTCGGAATCATCATCATCTAGTTCCATCACGTCGTCATCGTCGTCGTCACTCTCATCCTCCTCCTCGTCATCGCTATCGTCGATGACGATCGCTTCCTCCTTCTTCTGCCGCTTGGGAGGCGGCGCAGACTTGGGCTTTGGCGCCGATACAGAGGCGCGCTGCGGTGCGCTGACTGACTGTCGGACCGGCGGTGCGGGTTTCGGTTGCGTCGGCGGTGGGTTCGGCATGAAACTCTCGACTTTACCGCGGACGACAACGGGTGAAGTAATCCGCTCGTCGTCGTCGTCATCGCTTTCGCTCCCGTCGGCGTCGCTGTCGTCGGCGTACATCTTCTTCCTCGCCGCCGTCGCGGCTTGTCGTCTCGGTCTTCTACCAGTTTTCTCAGCTTTCTCGGATTCTTCCGCCGCAGCCGCCGCGGCGTCTTTCTTCTTCTTTTCCACCGCCGCCGAAGCGTCGGACGCCTTGGCGCCCCCAGCCGCGACGGAGCTCTCCCAGTCAACCTCCGCGGCGTCGGACAAATCACTCAACTCGGTTGGCATCGCCAACGGCTTCTCCTCTGGATTTTCCGCCGAGCTTCCAATCCAATACCACGTCGGAAAGATGATGACGTTATCGAACCACTCTTCCAAGTTCATCCTATCCCTCGACTTGGCGTTCAACGTAAAGTACCGCGTCGATTTCGGCCGAACGATTGTTCCGAGCAACTTTATCCTCCCATTGGGAAAATCCAAATACACCACCGGCGACTGCGTGTGCATCTCTCGCATCTCCCCCATCTTTCCCTCCTTTATCACGTTCAAATGTCCCGGAAATACCATCGCGTACCGGCTCTTCCTCGCCGTGCTCTTTTTATATATATCCTTCCCGTCTCGCTTCAACAAAACCTCCGAAGCGTCCAACTCGTACTCCGCCGCCGCTGGTCTCGTCGCGCTGATAATCTTCGCATCAACGATTCCCCGTTCGTGCGCCGCTTGACTCCGCGCGTTTTCTGCCGCTTGCGCCGCGTCTATCTCCGTTTCCGTCGTCGTCGTCTTCGCCATCGTGTGTTCGTTCAAACAAATCTGCAAATTTCAAAACTGTCTTCGTCGTCTGTCGCTCCTCCTTTAAGCGTTCGTTCGTTCGTTCGTCACCACGCGAAGGCGAGAAGGCCGAAGAACCCGAAACCGAAACAAAATGTCTCTCGTCGATGCGCCCCCGCACGCTTTCGCGACGCGCACTCGCGACGTCGCGTCGCGCGCACGCATCGGCGGACGCAGCGGGATCCAGTGACACGATGTGATCATACTGTTTAAACATACAAAACATCTGCGTCAGGCGTCCAAGCGAACCTCAAAAAACGCGTCGGTTCGACTGTTCGTCAGAACGATGCGCGCGGTGACGACGACGGCGGTGCGAGTGGTGACGCGCGCGACGACGACGATGACGACGATGGGAGCGGTGACGCCGTCGAGACTTTCGGCGTGCGCGACGGCGGCGACGACGCGCGGTGCGGGTACGAGCGGGAGGTACCGTCAGGTGACCGGCGGCGCACTGCGACCGGTGATGCCGGCGACGACGCACGCGGTAGCGGCGGCGTGGACGACGAATGGGGCGTCGAGGACGTCGACGACGTGTGCGGCGCGCGGGAGACCAAAATTGGGCGGCGGTGGGAGAGGCGGCGGCGGCGGCGGTGGCGCTCGACGCAAGCCCGCGGAGTGCGTCGATTTTGACTCGGACGACGTCGGACGGAAGAGCGGCGGTGGTAAAGGGCGAGGGAAAGGTGGGGATAAACGGAAGAAAAAAGTGGCGAAAGAAAAACAGACTTTCGAGGAGGCACCGATGGTCATGATGATGGACGACGAGTCGCAGAGCGGGTTTGAGGATTACGAGGACGCGTTCGACGGCGCGGGGGAAGATGAAGTCGACGACTTTGATGCCATGAGTGAGCGACAGTTGGAGCTCGCAGATCAAGGACGCGGGGCGACGGTGAAACACGTCGAGTTCGTGCAAGCGTGTGCGAGCCTTTCGGGGTGTCCTAAACCGACGCTTCCGGAGATTGCCGTCATCGGGCGATCAAACGTTGGTAAGAGTTCGTTGGTGAACATGCTGACGAATCGCAAGAGCTTGGCCAAGACGTCCAAGAATCCGGGCAAGACGCAGACGATTAATCACTACCGCATGACGACGGGTGAGGGTAAGTTTTATCTCGTCGACTTGCCCGGATACGGGTTCGCGAACGCCCCGGAGCATTTGCGTGAAAAATGGGCCGAGTTTACGAGGGAGTACCTTTTAAAACGCGAGTCGCTCATCACCGTCCTACTCTTGATCGATAGCACGGTCAAGCCCCAGCGTCTGGATTTGGAGTGCCTCGATTGGCTCGGAGAGGCGGGTGTCCCCGTCACGATTGTTTTCACCAAGGTGGATAAGCGCAAAAAGATAGCGACGGGCAAGCGCGTCAACCCGCAGGAAAACGTAGAAATCTTTTGCAGAGAGGTTAGTCAGTACTGGGACGAGCTTCCGCCGATGCTCTATACGTCCTCCGTCAATGGAGAGGGTAAGAAGGATGTTTTGAACCACATCGCGACGCTTCGACAATTTTTCAAGAAGCCGCTGAAGGAGGCGGATGCGCTCGCGTTTGGCGGAGACGAGCCCGAACGCGAGCCCGCTACGCCCGAGCCCGTCGCATCGAGGGATGACGACGACGACGAAATCGAGGATTTCAAGGATTTTGACGACGAACCGGACGATGATTGGAACTGAGCGCGCGACGAAGGATGTACGTGATTTAATAAAATTGTTAGTTTCTCTTCTTCGACGCTAGCCAAACTGGATTCGATCGAAGACCTCAGACCTCGGCGCATGCTCCGCGCAGCGCTCGTTCGCGCCGTCATCATCGCAAAAGGGGGCGCTCGAACGTTCCCGACGTTAACGACGACGACGACGTTTGCGCCGACGACGCGAGCCATGGGAAGTAAACTCTCAGCGGCATTTGGTTCGCCTGACGTCAGAGCGACGAAACGCCGAGGAAACGCCGACGCCAACGCCGACGCCAACGCCAGAACGTCGTCCGGAGTGACGAAACGTCGGAACGCGACCACCGCGGCTGCGACCGCGGATGAAAACGCCGATGGGAAGCCGTCGTCGCCGTCAGCGAAGCGGCGTCGCGCGAAACCAATCAAGCTCGAGCTCGAAGCAGACGCGGACAACAAACCGGCGATCGGTGTTGCCCCGGATGGATGGGAGACGACGCTGGCAAAGATTAAAAAGTTTCGCGCGGAAGGACCTGAAGCGGCGGTGGACACGATGGGGTGCGAGAAGATTGCGGAACTAGGGGCGAACGAGACGTCGGCGAAGCATAGGCGATACTTGACGCTGACGAGCGCGATGTTGAGCTCACAGACGAAGGATGAGATCAATCACGCGGCGATGAAGCGGCTGTGTGCGCACGGCTGCACGCCAGAAAATATATTGAACACCGACGAGGACGTGTTGGACGCGATGATCAACCCGGTGGGTTTTCACAGACGCAAGGCACAGTATTTACGAGCAACAGCGAAGATTTTATTGGAAGAGTACGATGGCGACATTCCACCGAGTGTGGAGACTCTGTGCGCACTTCCGGGCGTCGGACCTAAGATGGCGTACCTAGTGATGAATGTTGGGTGGGAAAAGCCAACCGGAATTTGCGTCGACGTGCACGTCCACCGAATTTCCGAACGGTTGGGATGGACGCCGGAACACGCCATCGGCAAGAATGGCTCTCCGCGGAAAAAGACCCCGGAAGACACGCGCGCGTTCCTCGAGAGCTGGCTTCCGAAGGAGGAATGGATAGAGATTAACCCTCTTCTCGTTGGTTTTGGTCAGCTCACGTGCACGCCGCTTCGACCGAAATGCGGCTCGTGTCCGTTAGCCGCCGACAGTTCGTGTCCAAGCGCCTTCAAGGAATCGACGCCGGCACCGCCTAAGTCGCCCAGCGCGAAGAAGAAGATCAAGGTGGAGAAACATGAAGATTAGAGAAGGGCATAATGGTTAAAACATTATTTAGCTCATCATTACACACACACAGACAGACATCCGCGTTGTAGTATTGTACAGTATGCAAATTTCGTTCTATGTTTGTCTCGTCTTTGCCTGCGGCACATACGCCACCCTCGGATGTGTCGGCGCCTCTGCCGCCGTCTGCATCGCCCGCCTCTCCCGCGCCTCTCCATCCCTCACCTCTCTCGTCTCCATCGCCGACGCACCGTCACCCTCGACGACGACTCCTTCCTCCGCATCCTCGCCCGACGCCGCCAAACCGACCAAGTACAACCCAAACACCGCCCCGGCGACAACTTTCACCCCGCGCACGATCCACCGAACCACCCGCGATCGCCCAGACGTCTCTACGACACCATCTCCATCGTCATCCTCCCCGCGCACGCTCCGCACGAACCGCCCGAGCGGTGAAGGACGCGCTGTCGACGGCGTCGTTCGGTAAGTCTCAGAGTCCCCGTCATCGACGCTGAGATTATAACTCCCCGTTTCCATCGCGTCGTCCGTCGTCATTGGTGTCGGCGCGTGCACGTTCGTTGCTTTATTGTTTTCTTTTCCGCAGTCGAACCGAACCGAACCGAACCGACTGCACCGTCGCGGTGTGGCGACACGCGCGACTTGAGATGAATGAAACTTACTCGTCAGTTTTTCTTCCGAAAGATCTGAAATTGGAAGCGACACAAATCGACCGCGTCGGTGCGATTGCGACGCCGCCGACGCGCGGAAACGGAGCGACGAAACCAACGACGAGAGCGTTCGACGAGCCGCGAAGCGAACGACCGGCGAGATGGCGCGGTTATTCCTCGATCAAGAACCGCTGACGCAGTACAAGGACCGCGCGTTTGAGGGCTCTCTGGAAGAGTACCTAGAAGCGCTGAGAACGTCGACGACGCTGTACGTGGGGAACCTGAGCTTTTACACGACGGAAACGCAGATGCACGCGTTGTTTTCACGGTGCGGGGCGGTGCGGAGAATCATCATGGGGTTGGATAAGATGAAAAACACCCCGTGCGGGTTTGCGTTCGTCGAGTACGCGGCGCGTGCGGACGCCGAGGAAGCGGTGCGGTATCTAAACGGTACTCAGCTCGATTCGCGAGAGGTGCGGATCGATTTCGATTGGGGTTTCGTGGAGGGTCGACAGTTCGGCCGGGGTAAGAGCGGGGGTCAGGTGCGGGACGAATACAGAACGTTTTACGACGCCGGTCGGGGCGGGTACGGCGTGCTGCTGAAAACTGAGCTCGACGGGATGCGCGAGCGCGTCGACGGCGCCCCACCGGCAGAGGTTGGCGAGAAGCGATCGAGAGACGATTGAAAAGACAGACAGACTTGTATAGAACCATAACAATAATTTGTGAACGATAAGAGACGGAGAGACGACAGACGCGCACCAAACCAAACCAAACCAGGCGACTCTTTGGTCTCCCAAAACCCTACTTGACGGTTCACGACTCGGAAAAATCAACAGGAGGTCAAGAGTACCCCCTCGAGCATGTCGAGTCGTGACTCATCATCTAAACAACTTTTCGGAGGCTTCAAACGAGTTGAAATTGATCCGTCCGACCGACCACTCCGGCAGTCGATCGCGCGCGACGTGCGCTCTACCCGTGAGACGCGTCGAGACGCGTCGCGCGAGGAGTTCGCGGTCGCACATCGCGTGGACGATCGTCGGTGGACGCGATCGGGTCGGAATCGAAGTTCAGAATTTGGAAATTTTAGATAATTCTCCTTCGATTCGTTGGAAGAAGAACCGAGTCGGACGAGAGACGCGTGAACCGCGGGGAGACGAAGGCGACGACGCGCGCGGGGAGGGATAAAATAGCGAAAGATGGGGTGCGTTGCATCGGTTCAACGGGAGGATGCGGAGACGCGCGCGAAGAAACGCGACGTGAGGGTGATGAAGGCGACATTTCCGCTCGCGCTGTTGGAGCAGTACGAAGTGGAAGAGAGCGAAGCCTACGATAGTTACGGGGGGACGTTTCAGGTTGTGAATAAGGATGATATGTCAGTACGATGGGCGACGGTGGTGCGGTTAACGGCGGCGGGAGGTCCCGATACGCTTCCGGAGGAACAGTTTTCGACGCAAGAGTACGTAATGCAAACGATTTCGCACGACGGAGTGTTGGCCATGTATGACTCGTTCATCGAGATGCGGCAGAGACCGGCGTTGGGGGTGTTCATAACCGAGAGAGTGGATGGACCAAAGTTGAAAGATTTGGCGCAGAGAGAACCGAGGTTAGACGAGGATAGTGTTCGAGGGATTATGGTACAGCTCGCAGACGTATTGAAGCGGTTTACGGAATACGGGGTGGTGTGCGGAGATCTAAATCTCGATACGGTGCAGTTCCGGGACGAGTACGAAGATGAAGTGGTGGTGACGTCCATGCGATACGCCACGCTCGTCGCGGCTACAATTGGGTGGGAGACGAAATTAGAGACGTACGAGGTGATTGACGAGATGGGAAACAAGGTGAAGCGCACGTACCCTGACACGGGACAACAACTCGGCTTCCTAGCGCCCGAGTGTTTGAAGCCGAGCAAGCGAGGGATGCTACCTAGTGCCGATATATGGGCGTTCGGTGTCATCATGTACACTTTGCTCGCGGGATACCTTCCGTTTGACGCCGAAATCGAGGGATTGGACCATGTAGCAGCGTGTTGCGAGAGGGTTCGAGTCGGCAACTTCACCGCATTCACCTACGACACAGAAACGTGGGCAAACATCAGCCCCGGGGCCAAAGATCTCATAGCCGGGTGTCTTCGCGTCGATCGCCGTCGTCGATTCAGCATATCCCGCATCCTCGACCATCCGTGGATTCGGAAATTTCACAACCCGGACGTCACATTTAGCCCGTCGTTACACACTCCGCCGACGTCGTCCCTCGGCAACGCCAGTTCGAGCGAATTAGAGGCGGACTGAGTCGCTTCACCGGCGTGCCAGGAAGTCACAGCACTGCTCGCATCAGACTGCACGACGGACGCACGTCGACCGATAGATAGACCCACGCGCTTAACCGCTAAGAATTTTAGTCCCATTGTTGTTAAAAACTACCAAGTGATACTTTTCAAGTACGGACACGACGTGACCACCGAAACGAACGAACGACCGTCCCGACGGACGACAGAGCGACGCGACGGAACGCGCTCGGGACGCGGACGCCCCCCGGGCCGTCATTCGTCCGCATCCTTTCGTATCACTCGCGCGGTGCATTCAACTCCACGCGAACGGTGGGTGCGACGAACGAGAGTCGAGTCGAGTCGAGAGGGAAAAAGCGCGCAGCCGCCGCCGCCGAACGACCACTCCGTTTTGACGTCGTTAGCGACACGGGTGAACATGGCGGCGAAGGGACGACCGGTGCGATGCGAAGTGAAACAAAACGATGTCATCGCAAAAGAAATCTCGAGCGCGTCGTTTAGCTTTTACGATGCGGAGGAGGTGCGAAGGATTTCGGTGAAGCGGATCACGAACCCGGTGCTGTTCGACGGGTTGAACAACGCGGTAAGCGATGGGTTGTATGACCCGGCACTCGGGCCGACGGATGGAAAGGCGACGTGTGCGACGTGTAAGTATCCTGGGTCGATGTGTGCGGGACACTTTGGACACCTTGAGCTGGTAGTGCCGGTGTATAACCCGCTGACGTTTGGAACGGTGGTGCGGCTGCTCAAGACGACATGTTTTCACTGTCATCAGTTTCGGATGCATTCGAGTCGAGTGAGGAGGTTCCAGGAGAGATTGTCAAAGTTGATGGACGGCGACATGGAGGGAGCCGCGGAGGTGGCTCCGGAAATCAGTAAGAGTGCGAAAAAGGAGATGAGCGAGATTTGGGGGAGCGTCGAGGCGGATGGCGACGCCGAGGAGATGGACTTGGATAACATTCACGATGTTTTGCCGCGGCTCAAGACAAAGGCTGGGCGACGGTTGCCCGCGTGGACGTCTGTCACGTCGACGGCGGCGCGTGAGCTCATCAAAGAGTTTCTCGCCATCCAGCCAAAGCGTTGCGAAAACTGCGAGGCGATAAATCCAAAGGTGTCGACAGAGGGACACAATAAAATTTTCCGCAGTCAGCTCGCAAAGCAGCACGACCAAAACAACAGAGCTCGGGGGATCGATATCAACTTTGACATGCAGCAGCTCGCTCGCAACGCCAGTGCTGAGAGCGCTGATTCACACGAAGGCGCAGCCAAGCTTTCGGGAGCAGAGATGGAGCCAAAGTTAGTACCGGCGAAAAAGTCAGCGAGAAAGAGGCTCGCCCGACAGAATGACTCGGACCAATCGACCGATGACGAGGGTGAGAGAGGAAGCGAGTCGTCGAGCTCTAGTGGGAGCTCGGACGACAGCGATGAGAGCGATTCTGACGAAATGTCGGTTGATGAAAGAGTGCCGGCGAACAACAAGCCCTTGTACATCACACCGATTGAGGCTCGCGCTCTTTTGAAGCGGCTGTGGAATAAAGAGTACGATTTTTGCTCGATGGTGTGGGCCACGAACGGTCCGCAGCGAAGTGTGCGCGGTGTGAAACACCCGATTGTGCGAAGAAGCGATCCAGCGAGATTCTTTGTCCAAACTCTTTTGGTGACACCGTCGAAATTCCGCCCGCCGAGTAAAATGGGCGACATGGTTTTCGAGCACCCGCAAAACACGTCGCTCACGACGATTATTCAAGCAAACCTGAGCTTGGCTGAGTTGTTTCGCACACCCCCTACGGTGCCAGAGCCACCAGATGTGCGAGCAGGCAGAGCTGTGAGAGCTTGGCTCGCACTGCAGTCTGGAGTGAATCGGCTCATCGACGCCACGAAGGCTGATGGGGCAGAGGCCAAGGCTGCCATTGGTATTCGCCAACAGTTGGAGAAGAAGGAAGGTTTGTTCCGCATGAACATGATGGGTAAGCGCGTCAACTTTGCGGCGCGGTCAGTCATTTCGCCAGACCCGTATTTGGGAACGAGCGAGATTGGTGTGCCTCCAGTTTTTGCGAAAAAACTCACCTTCCCAGAGTTGGTCACTCCGCACAACGTCGACCTCATGAGGACCCTCGTCGAGAATGGACCTGAAATTCACCCCGGGGCAAATGCGATTGAGGATGAGCGAGGTCGGGTAATTCACCTAGACAAGTTCACCGCTGAGAAGCGCGCCGCCATCGCAAAGACTCTTTTGGCGAGCACCGCTTCCGACGGGCCCTCTCGTCCTTTGGCAAAGAAAGTGTACAGACACTTACGCGATGGTGACATCATGCTTGTCAATCGTCAGCCGACACTGCATAAGCCTGGTATCTTGGCTCACACCGCGCGAGTGCTGAAGGGCCAGCGCGTAGTTCGCATGCACTACTCAAACTGTTCCACCTTTAACGCCGATTTCGACGGTGATGAAATCAACTTGCACTTCCCGCAAGATCACCTCGGGCGCGCTGAGGCGTACGAAATCATGCACGGTGATCGCCAGTTTACAGTGCCGACCGATGGTAAGCCTCTCCGTGGTTTGATTCAGGATCACATTTGCGCGGGCTTGCTTCTTTCGATGCGGGACAGTTTCTTTGATCGATCGGAATTCACGCAGCTCTTGTACTCTGCGCTCGTCGATTACTGCGGAGATGCGCACGGTGGAATTGATGTACCACCACCGACTGTGATCAAACCGAGGGTGTTGTGGACCGGTAAGCAGGTGATAGCCTCGATGTTATCTCACATCACTCGAGGCAGACCGCCGATGACCTTCTCAGCTCCTTGCAAGATTCCGGCAACGTTCTTCGGCGGCGAAGATTCAGGAGAGGATAAGCTCATCATTCGAAGAAATTACTTTTGCACTGGCGTCGTCGATAAGAATATGTTTGGAAAATACGGTCTCGTCCACGCGATTGCAGAACTTCATGGTCGATCCACGGCTGGGGCGTTGCTTTCAATTTTCTCTAGACTCTTCACAAACTTTGTGCAAAAGCACGGGTTTACGTGTGGTATGGATGATTTGATTCTCACTGCGCAAGCTGAGATCGATCGCATTGAGGAGCTTGAAAAGGCGGACGAGTCGTGCAAGACAGCTACTGCCGAAGTGGCTGAAGCCACGGACAAGCCTGAGAAAGAAGTCGTTCAAGCCGTCGCGGGTAAGCTGAAAGAAAATGCCGAATGGGGTGCTCAATTAGACATGAAAGCATCCGGTGCCTTGAATAAAGTTACTTCCGCGACGGTGAAGAAGTGCTTACCGTTCGGTACGAAGAAGCCATTTTCGAAGAATTGTCTGTCAATAATGACCATCTCTGGCGCCAAGGGATCGCTCGTCAACTTTTCCCAAATCGCGGCGGCTTTGGGTCAGCAAGAACTTGAGGGGCGTCGCGTGCCTCGCATGCCGAGTGGTAGAACCCTTCCTTGTTTTGAGCCGTTCGACATTAGCGCGCGCGCTAATGGTTACATTGCGTGCCGTTTCTTCACCGGATTGGATCCTCCAGAATACTTCTTCCACTGCATGGCGGGCCGAGAAGGTCTCGTTGATACCGCTGTGAAGACTGCTCGCTCCGGTTATCTGCAGCGTTGTCTCGTCAAAAACCTCGAATCACTCAAGGTGCATTACGACTACACCGTCCGTGATTGCGATGGAAGCATTGTGCAATTCCAATACGGTGATGATTGCATTGACGTCACGCGAAGCGGCTATTTGGCCAAATTTGAGTTCTTGGCGGAGAATCCTGAGCTCATCTTGTTGAACAACAAGAAGGCGATTGAACTCCTGCCGTCGTTGAATAAATTGAACAAGAAAGTTCTCACTGAAATCGCCCGCAAAGACGATCTTCCCCGTTTTTCCATGGAGAACTTTGGTGATCAACTAGGTGTTCTTCCAGACAAGTTCAGCGCCGATCTCAAGGAGTTTATCGAATCTCGACCAAAGGGATACTGGGCGGATGATAAGACGAAGGGTTCCGCTGTCTCGCTGGCTTCCAAGTCTGGTTTGACTTCCGAAGAATTCGCGATGTTGATGAATATGCAATATTTGACCAACATTGCGCAACCAGGTGAGGCCGTCGGTGTCGTCGCGGCGCAGTCTGTCGGCGAGCCGTCCACACAAATGACGCTCAACACATTCCACTTTGCTGGCCGTGGTGAAGCAAACGTCACCTTGGGTATTCCACGCCTTCGCGAGTTGCTCATGGCGGCTTCAAAGAAGCTCCTTACCCCGGTTATGGTGCTCCCGCTGAGGGAGCAATTCAGGACAAAGGAATACGCAGAGACGTTATGCCGTCGACTTCGCCGCGTGATCATGGCTGAACTCGTCACCAAGTTGACTGTGAAGATTAAAGACTACGGTATTGGCCCAGATGGACGACTCTCCCGTTTGTACACATTCAGAGTCGAGATGCGTGAAGGTAAAGATGGAAACGATGCGAACGAGGTGAGCTTTAAGGAATTTACTCGAGCCGTCAAGCACACCTTTGCGCCGATGCTCGTCAGCAAAATTGGATCAGAGATGAAGAAGAGCAAGGGTAAGGGCGTCGTGGTCAAGAACGCATCGGGTCCAATGGAGGGCACGACTGAGCCGAGATCAACGTCGAATGATAACGGCGATGACGAGATGAAAACGTCGGGTAAGAAGGTCAAATTTGAAGTCAACGGCGACGCCTCAGACGAAGATGATGACGACGACGACGAAGTCGAAGAAGGTGGAAAGATGGAAAAACGCAAGGCTGATGAGGATGAGGCAGATAGCAGCGATTCAGAATCCGATTCATCTTCTGACGAAGATGACGATGGCGAAGAGAGTGACTCTGATGACTCGTCTGACGGCCGCACCACGAAGAAGTCGAGCGCCAAGCAAAAGAAGATTGAAGCTTCGAACGTAGGTGTGCAAATCACGCGTCAAGAAGTTGTCGACTTGATGACCGTTGATGCCGAAACTCGTTCTATCGAGTTTACCGTCCCGGCTGGTATCTGTTCGCCCAACGTTCTCGTCCTCGAGCTCGCGCGAGAAGCCGCCGTCAAGACGGTGATCCGCGAAACGCCAGGTATCAAGCAAACCTTCATCATCGGCAAGCCGGCGAGCGAAGACCCGACTGGTAAACAGCCGCTCTCTGTTCAGACGGATGGTATTTCATTCGCCGCCGCCTGGTCGCACTCTGATTTGATCGATGTCAACAACATCAAGTCAAACTCTGTGTGGGACATTATGCAGACTTTTGGCGTCGAAGCCGGTCGCGCAACACTTGTCAGCGAGGTGCAAGCCGTCTTCGCCGTGTACGGTATCGGTGTCGATAGCCGACACTTGTCTCTCATCGGCGATTTCATGACCCAACAGGGTGAGTATCGTCCGTGTAACCGATCTGGTATCGAAAAGAGCACATCACCGTTCCTCAAGATGTCATACGAAACCGCAACGGCTTTCTTGACAGATGCAACCATACGAGGAGAAACGGATACACTGAGCTCTCCGTCGTCCCGAATCGTCGTTGGGCGCACCGTGGACCTCGGGACGGGCTCTTTCGGGCTCAAGTACGATGTCGCGGCGGGGCAGAGATACCAGTCAAAATTGAAAAACTCGAGCGCGTCGAAACACGTGCAATTTTAGAAATTTTAGGTAGCATTTTGATAAGCAGAAAGCTTTCTCTCATGACAATCGCCCTATCCTGTCTATAACTCAACAACGATTTACTTGATTTCGGCAAGCTTGTTAAGGATATCCTTGGCTTGAGCCGTCGCGTTACCTATGTAAGTCGCCGGCGTGAGAGCCATGAGACCTTGTTTTCCCTCCTCCGGAATGTCAAGCTTTGACACAAACTCACGCATGCCCTCGGCATCGACGCGACGACCGCGCGTGAGCTCCTTCAACTTTTCGTACGGCTTTTCAACGGCGTAGCGGCGCATCACAGTCTGGATCGGCTCAGCGAGGACTTCCCAGTTGCAATCCAAGTCCTTCGCCATGACGTCAGCCGCGACTTCGAGCTTACCGATGCCTCTCAAGGTGGATTGGTAAGCGAGAATGGAGTAACCGAAGCCAACGCCCATGTTACGTAAGACGGTAGAGTCCGTCAAGTCACGCTGCCAGCGGGAGACCGGAAGCTTTTGAGAAAGGTGAACAAAAACGGCGTTGGCGAGACCGACGTTACCTTCAGAGTTTTCGAAGTCAATTGGGTTCACCTTGTGGGGCATGGTGGAAGAACCAACTTCACCGGCGATGGTCTTTTGCTTGAAGTAGCCAATGGAAATGTAAGACCAGATGTCTCTGTCAAAGTCGAGAACGATGGTGTTGAAGCGCTCGATGCACGCAAAGAGTTCCGCCATGTAGTCGTGCGGCTCGATTTGAGTGACGTATGGGTTGAAATCGAGTCCAAGTCCCGTCACAAACTTTTCCGCAACCGCTTGCCAGTCGACGTTCGGGTACGCAGACATATGTGCGTTGTAGTTACCGACGGCACCCGCCATCTTACCGTACAACGGAATGGAATCGAGCTGCTTGACTTGACGAGCCATGCGGTACGCGACGTTGGCCAACTCCTTACCGAGCGTCGTCGGGGACGCCGGTTGACCGTGAGTTCTGCTCATCATCGGCGTCGCGGCGTGTTCGACACCCATGGCGGCGATCGCATCGACAATCTTGGTCATTTCCGGCTTGAGCGTCGCCACACCATCGCGAAGCATAAGCGCGTGGCTCAAGTTGTTGATGTCCTCCGACGTGCACGCAAAGTGCGTAAACTCCATAATCTTCGCCAGCTCCGGTTGCGTCATCAACGCATCCTTGAGCACGTACTCAACCGCCTTGACGTCGTGGTTCGTCGTGCGTTCCACAGTCTTCACCTTGGCGGCTTCTTCCGGGGAAAAGTTGGCCAAGTAAGACTCCAAAAACGCGTTCGCTTCGGCGCTCAGTGGCGGCACCTCGACCACCTCTGGAATCGACGCGAGCGTTTGCAACCAGCGGACTTCGACGTAGACGCGCGCACGGATGAGCGCGTACTCACTGAATGCATCGCGAAGCGCCGAGGTCTTGCTCGCGTAGCGACCGTCGAGCGGGGAGAGCGCCGTGAGGTCATCGAGCGCGAGCTGTTGCGGCGCAAAGACGCGCTCACGCGAGGCGCGGAGCGCGGTCGATCGGCGGTTCGGGGTCGTGGTCCCGCGTGACGGGACGCGGGCGAGCGCTCGGGCGAGCGCGGCGGGGGCGGCGGCGGACATGTCGCGTGTGCGTGTGTCGAACAGCGACGTCGCGTTGCGTTCGGGGTTTCAAAAAAATCGAGTAGTGCTGGCGGCTTTTTCGTTCGTGTATGTGTAAACAGTTATGTGTGTGCTGTTACAATGCGACGCGGGCGACATTTTAACCCACGAGCGCTCGCACGCGCTCGTCTTCGCCCGGATCGGCGAGGTTTCGGCGCCGACGTAAAGTTCTGTGTGCTCCCAAGGCGACGCTGTGGGCGCTGTCGCGAACGGAGCGAAGAAGCTTGAGGGCTTCCACTCGGGCGTCGTCGACTTTGACGCCGACAACTTGGCCGCCAGGGGAGAGAGACGGGATCCAGAGGGCTTCCTCGCCGGAACTGCGGCCCTTGGCGAGGGCACAGAGGGCGACGGTTCGTCTACCATCGGTACGCGCGCTTGCGCCCACTTTGTCGTCTTCGTCGTTGAACATGTTGGATATATGTACTCCGCCTTCGATGAGCGCCGTCGCGGCGACGGTGAGCTGGCCGACGCCTCCATCGATGAGAATGAGATCAGGGAGCTTGCTCTTCGACTTGAGACGCGCAGCGATTGACTCTGATATTCCACCATAGTCGTCGCTCGGCGTCACCGCGTCGCTCAGTTCGTAACGTCTGTGCTTCAGCGGCGCCGGGGACCCGCCTTCGAATCTCACGAAACTCGTCACCGCATTTTGTCCGGCGAGGTGTGATACGTCGACTCCTTCTATAGTGCTCGGAGATTCAAACATACCTATAGCGTCCTTCAGTAAGAGCGCTGCCGCCGTCTTGACGGAAGTGGAACGCGCGGATTCGCTCGCGTTTTCGAGCGCCATGTCAGCGAGCGCCGCCAGTAGGGAGCCTTCCTTGGCGGCGCCATGCTGAAGAACTTTGCCCTTCTTCGTCGCGCCACTCGAGCCGATGCCGAGAGACTTGAGAGACGCGCGCAATGTCTCTGGTTCGGCAACCTTGTGTGGAACGTACACGACGTCTGGATGGTCTGCATCCTCGCTCGCGTACATTTGTTCAGCAACGATTTGCGCCGCCTCAGCCAAGGTTGCTTCAGAAATGGTGTCATCGACATTCGTATCCGGAAGCTCGATGCTCGCGCCAAGAACGTCTATGATGGTACCGTCTCTTATCTTGATAACTTTGACCTCACAACTCGCTCCGCCACTGCTAGCGGCGGCGATGACATCCATGTTCCACTTTTTTGCCGCGGAATCGGCTTGAAGCAACGCGGCGAGCGACCCGCGAGAACCTTCACCACGCTCCGCTTCTTCTTGTGCGCGTATGCGCAGTTCTAAAGCACCGGCCATATTGCCTCTGCCTTCCAAAAGCTCCACCGCTTCGTCGTACTTTGCGTCGAGAACTAACGAAGCCACTTTGGAGACAAACTGCCATTCGGCAACTGCAGTCTTTTCGCCGAAACGCGAACGGAATGATACACCTCTCAAATCTAGAGTTCGTTCTAGTAGTGCCAGCGTTCTGTTTGCGGCTTCACGCGTCGGTAGGGTCCAAAATCGCTCCGCCTTTTCCGATTCGTACTCGTTTTTGAATCTAGCGACGAAGATGCGTCCTTCAGCCCCGGACGACGTGAGAATGATCCTCGCACTTTCCGGTTTCGGCGCGTCCTTCAATAAAATATTCAGCGCGGGGCGTTCGCGTTGAATCAACCTCGCCTCGAGAGCGAGAGCGTCGGCTTCGCCACCAGGTGTTAACACGGAATCAAGATTTCGAGCAGATGCGAGCAGCTTTCGATGTCGTGGCGATGACTGAATCAACGCTGGTGCGAGGTAATGCGCAGTTCTGTTGCGCAAATTCTTCGCCTTGCCGACGTACAGAACTTTGCCGTTTTCGTCAATCCAGCGATAGACGCCCGTTTTGGAAGGCATATCTCGAGAAAGTCGTCGCAATCGCTCGACGTGCGTCGCATCGATACCGTAAGCGTCGAGGACCGTCTCTGCGACGAGTCTCTCGCTCGTGTCGATTTCGACTACTTTTTGCGCGTCTGAAGGTTTCGGGCCTGGGCGGACACCTCCTCCTTCGCGACGTTTCCTCCAGCTTCGCAAAGCCTTCTCAACCGCTTCGTCGTCCACGTCAGATGTTTTGGGTGTGAGCGCAGCAGATTGTTCGACGGCCCACTTCTCCTTCTCTTTCTCAATCTCGTCCGCCATCACTTCAAAGAGCGAGAGGGTCGACGTCGATGAACCGAGAGTGGCTGTCTCTGGAACTAAATTATTCGCGACGTTGTGTCTATGCTGCTTCTCACGACGGCGGTCGACTTCTTCCATCATCTCGCGCATCGCGCCGGTGACATTATCGGCGAAGAGGATGCACTCACCGTGCTTGTTTCTCGCGGCTCGCCCAGCCATTTGCATCAGCGATCTCGCGCTGCGCATAAAACCAGGAATGTCGGCATCTAATATCGCTACGAGGGATACCGACGGAAGATCCAAACCTTCACGAAGAAGTTGTGCACCGACGATGCAATCGAGTTCGCCCTGTTGAAGCTTTGATAACTTTTCTGCACGCTGTGGCGCCGTCAATTCAGAGTGGACCCAATCCGCGCGAATTCCCTGAGAATTCAAGTAAGTCGACAAGTCTTCGGTATCAGCCTTTGTGAGAACGCACACCAACGAACGCTCACCCGCGTTAGCCTTTTCGCTCACGCGATGCGCCAACGTTTCGAGTTGATTCGTTTTCCCGATGATGTGCACGGGTGGGTCTAGGACGCCGCTCGGCCGAACCACCATGTCGACCATCGAGTCGCTCGTCTTGCCTCCAACCCATTCTGTTTCGATGTCACCGGGAGTAGCACTCACCAATAGCGCCTGCGGGACGCGCTGCCAAAACTCCTCACTCTTTAACGGACGGTTGTCCAAGGCTGAAGGCAGGCGATAGCCCGCCCCGACGAGCGCCGTCTTTCGGCTTCTATCGCCGCCGTACATGGCTCTCAGTTGCGGCAACATGACGTGAGACTCATCCGCGATGAGCAACCAGTCCCGTCGTTGATCGGGGCTCTCTGCATCCGCTTTGTAAGAGAAGTAATCGAGGAGCGTCACCGGAGGCTCTTCCGGTTTCGATCCTCGTAGGTGTCTGCTGTAGTGCTCCGCCCCCGGACACCACCCGAGCTCTCTCAACAGCTGCAAGTCAGCCGTCGTCCGTTGTTCTAGTCTGTCCGCCTCGATGGCGCAGCCTTGCGACTTGAGTTGTTTCATTTGTTCGTCTAATTCATCCTTGATGCTCACGAGCGCGCGTTTGAGACGCTCGGCTGGCGTGATGTAGTGCACGCGAGGCCAAATTGTCAACTTGTCTAACAGCCGTCCGTTACTCTCGCACGAAACCACGACGCCATCATCTCCGCGCACACGCAAGTCGAGAGCAGTCTCTAAATATGGAGGCCAAACTCTCACATCGAAGCAATTATCGTCGTCTGGCGCACCTCCGCGCCTGAACTGGCCACGCTCGACATCCATGTACGGCATCACGCGCTCGTACAACAAATCATCTCTCAGTTTATCTTCGACTCCATCAATCCCGTGCTTTGACGCCGACGTCCCCACCTCAACCGTGAGCGCGGCATCGACGTAGTCCGTCGGTAAGCCCAAACCATATAAACAACTCACACTTGCGACGACGACGGGCGGCTTGCCCGGTTCCACCAACGCTCTCGTCGCTCTGTGTCTCAATGCGTCCAAGTCTGAATCGACGGCGCTTCGTTTCTCCGTGTATCTCCCGTTAGAGTACGACTCTGGCACGTACACGGAGAAGTGCGACACGAAAAGTTCTACGCGATGCGTCTCGCCGAGGTACGCTCTAAGCTCTCGCGCCACCTGCGCCGCGAGCGTCTTATTCGGCACGACTACGAGCGCCGGTCGCTTCTCCAACGCCGACAACACGTTGGCAACCACAAACGTCTTCCCCGTCCCAGTCGCCCCACGCAAACACACGAACCGCCGCTTCTCCTCCTCCAACAAGTGCTTACACCGAGCGATCGCCTCTGGCTGATCCCCAGACGGTTCGAACGGCGCGCGTACGCCGCTCGTTGAAGCGCTCGTCGACGCCTCTCCGCCTCTCGCCTCCGCCTCCGTCGACGTCGACGCCGACGCCGCACCGCTCACCAACCCACGCGCGTGCCGCATCCCGAACATCCCTTCACCACCGCCTCGACGCTCTCTCAATCCCCATTTCGCGTCCGTTCGCGCGGCGCGCGTCCGCGACGCTCGGCTAATCATCTTATTACGAGACGTGTTCCATGCTGTTGGAACACGCAAACCTCCCATCTCCACGCGCGCCGACATCACCGCTCCCGCGATCCGTCGACGCATCCGCCGGTCACGTTACTTTTGCTCTCGCGAACCGACCGACACGGGTTCGCCCGGCGCCGCTCTGCGTCGCGTTGTTTTGTCGAGCGAGTGAATGCGCAAACAAACAATCGTTTTGGCGGGAAAGCCAAACTTCACACTGCTTACACATACAAAACAGAAACGCTGAACCATCGCAACAAAGAACTGAAATGCGTCAAAACGTGCGTGTCGTCGTGCCGAACGAAATGTCGAACCCGGACGCGCTCGCGTCGCTCCGTCGCGCGGCTGAGGCGCAGATGCGTCGACGCGCGCCCGTAGATCTCGCGGCGGCGAACGCGGGAGATGACGCGGATGAAGCGCCGCTTCAGAAACGCATGAAGAGTGACGTTGATGACTACGCCGAAACTGTGGCGGCTGTGGAAGACTTTGCGAGATACGAGTACGCGCCGGC
>Ga0181592_10000401_pt1 | contig 32723 bp, 35 predicted proteins | sample 071ome_20_FD_133755 | JGI IMG/M metagenome (GOLD analysis project Ga0181592, IMG submission 133755) | Coastal salt marsh microbial communities from the Groves Creek Marsh, Skidaway Island, Georgia - 071412BT metaG (megahit assembly) | ecosystem: Environmental > Aquatic > Marine > Intertidal...
CGACCCCGCGGCGGGCCGACGAAATTCTGGACGGCGGATCCATCTATTGGGTGATCAAACGCTCTATTCGCGCCCGCCAGCGCATCGTCGATATCGACAAGACCGTCAATCACAAGGGGATGCCCCGCTGCGCTCTGATACTCGATCCCGAACTTGTGCCGGTCCGGGCACGACCCTGCCGGCCCTTTCAGGGGTGGCGGTATCTGGAACAGAAAGACGCGCCTGTCGATGCGCTGGGGTTTCAAGACGATGCGGACGCCTTGCCGGCAGAGATGGCTGAGGAGTTGCGGGAACTCGGTCTGCTTTAGCGCGTTATCATGTCGGGACGTTTCGGTTCCACAATCACGGATTCCGGTCCGTCGATTAGCCTTTTAGAAGCTTCTGTAGTTTGACGTCCGGATCGGCGAGATCGGATGCATTGAATGTCTTGTCGGACATCATCATGCGCCGGGTGAATCTCAGGTCGCGGGGGTTGTTGATCGCTGCCGCCCCTTCTAGCTTGCCGTCCTTCAGGTAGAATTCCACGAACTCGCCGGCGTCGCGGTCGCCGCGTACCACAGTTTCGTTCCAGTCTTCCGGCAGGCCCATCATCTGTATGTTCGCGTCGAACTGATCGGACCAGAACCATGGGATTTCCGCATAAGTATCCTCGCCGCCCAGCATGGCTTTCGCCGCGCAGATCGCCTGGTTCTGGGCATTCTCCCATGATTCAAGCCGGATACGTCTGCCCAGCAGGGAATTCGGATGATTGGCGTTATCGCCGGCGGCGTATATATCGGGGTGAGAGGTCTGTCCTCTTTCATCGACGACGATCCCGTTGTCGACATCCAGACCGGCCGCTGCCGCGAGTTCGACATTCGGTGTAAGCCCGATGCCGACGACGGCAATATCGCAGTCGATGACGGAACCGTCCGCCATAATGGCACGCCGCAGGCCGCCGTCGCCTTCGAAATGATCGAACGAAACGCCGCACCGGATGTCGACGCCGTTACGGACATGCAGGTCGTGTATCCACTGCGACATGTCCGGCGTCAGTGCCCGCGCGCAGACCCGGTCGGCCAGTTCGACCACGATCGCCGTTGCGCCCCGTTTGCGGGCTGCCGCGGCAACTTCGAGACCGATCCAGCCTGCGCCAATCACCAGTACGGTCGCGTCGGATGTCAACTTCGCGCGAATGGCTTCGGCATCGTCGATTGTGCGCAGCGTGAAGACGCCCTCGAGATCGGCCCCGTCCACCGGCAAAGCGGTCGCCCGACCGCCGGTTGCGATCATCAGTTTGTCCCATGACACGGTTTCGCCGTCGTCGAGCGTTATCGTGTGTGCATCCGGTGTTACTTCCGTGACACGGACGCCAAGGCGCATTTCGATATTGGCTTCGTCAAGCGTGTCCTTTGGCCACAGCAGGCACGTGTCTTTCTCCGCGTCTCCGAGCAGGACTTCCTTTGACAGGGGCGGGCGCTCGTGCGGTGGAAAGTTTTCCTCTCCGACCAGAATTATCCGGCCTTCAAAACCTTCGTCTCGAAGCGTCTTGGCCGTCCAGCCGCCGGCCTGGCCGGCGCCGATAACGACGAATGTCTGGTCCGCGGTCATGAGCGGGACTACCCGTTAGCCGTTGGGCAGGCCGACAAGGATATCGTCGCCTTCGATTTTCACCTCGTAGGTCGCCAGGTCGACCGTCGCGGGCGGGGTTTCCGCTTTGCCGGTCTTTACATTGAACTGCGCGCCGTGCAGCGGACATTCCAGGCATTCGCCTTCCAGGTAGCCGTCAGCCATCGAGGCATAAGCGTGGCTGCAGATATCGTCCATCGCGTAGAACTCGCCGCCGAGGTTGATGATGGCCACTTCCTTGCCTTCAATAATGACCTGGATTGCTTCGTCTTCGTCGAGCTGGTCCTTCTTGATGGCGTTATGAAAGGTTACGTCACTCATGATTTTATCCGTCCGTTTGTTCTGGGTTGTGCCGTTCCGAAAGGTCGGCGGAGTTTACAAAACGCCCCGCGCGCCCTCAACCGCAAAGCGCGCGAAATCTGCGTCATAGCGTTTCGTTTTCGATGGGGTTCGACAGGACGCCTACCCCGGAAACTTCTACTTCCACCGTATCTCCCGCCCGCAGCCAGGTCGGTGGATCCAGCCGAGCACCTGATCCTGTCGGTGTACCGGTTGAAATGATGTCGCCCGGTTCCAGCGCGTTCCAGGTAGATGCATAGGCGATCAGATACGAAAAATCGTAAAGAATGTTGGCGGTGGTGTCGTCCTGACGGACTTCTCCGTTGACCCGTGTCGTTACCCGCATATCGTCGAAGCCGCCGCTGAATTCGTCGGCGGTGACCATCCACGGGCCGACCGATCCGCAGCGATAGAAATTCTTGCCTTGCGTGATGTTGAGCTTGCCGTGGCGCATCCAGTCGCGAATGCAGCCTTCGTTCAGACAGGTGACCGCACCGATATGTTCCAGCGCCTTTTCGCGCGGAATGCGCCGTCCTCCCTTGCCGATAACAAGGGCGATTTCGCCCTCGTAGTCGAGCTGTTCGGATTCCGGCGGCACCAGTATCGCCTGGTTGTGCGCGGCCAGTGTTTCCGGCGTGCGCAGGAAGATGTTCGGGTAATCCCCCTTGATCGAATTGCCATACTCGGCGTCCCGGTTGCCGTAGTTGATACCGACGCACACAACCTGGCCCGGAAATTCGATCGGACGGTGAAATTCGATGTCGGAAAGCGAAAAATCGGCATCGGCGCCATGAATCGCTGCCGCAGCTTCGGCCTGTGCGGCCGGGTCGAGGAGATCGATCAGGGTGCGGGCCAATGGAAGACGTGGTCCCAGGTCGAATAGCTTGTCGCCGTCTATTGTTCCGAACGACGCGTTCCCGTTCGCGCTGAATGTGGCCAGTTTCATGGTGAGGGATGCCCCGCTGATCGCCCGTTCACACTGTCATAACCGCCGGGCGACAATAAATCGAGCCGCTATCCTTTCGCGAACAGCTTGTGCAGGCGGGTCAGATGATTCGACATTTCATCTGCCGCACCTTCCGCGTCACGTGCGCGCAACCGGGCAAGGAACCGGCGACGCGAGGCGACGACGTCGGCTGTGTCTTCCGCCGATATCGGCCGGTGCACCTGGCGCAGCAGATCCATCAGGATGCGCATCAGCAGGATGAGTACCGGATTGCCGGTGCATTCGCCCAACAGGACGTGGAAGCCGATATTGAGGTCCGTTTTTGCCTGCATGTCGCCGTCGCGGGTCAGCGCCTCCACCGCGTCGATGTTTTGTTGCAGGCGGTCCAGATCGGCCTCCGTCGCCCGCGCGACCGCCGCCTTAACGATAGCGGTTTCGATCAGCAGGCGGGCGTCCGTGATGTCGGTCAGTTCCAGACCGCCCAGATGCAGCAAATCCTCAATGGACTGGGCGACTGCCTCCGGGTCGCCGTCGGTGATGAACGCTCCGCCATGGGCGCCTTTATGCAGAGAAATGAGGCCTGCATGCTCCAACGCGCGAAGCGCCTCGCGCACCGCGTTACGGCTGGTTCCAAACTGCTCCGCCAATGTCCGTTCGGGCGGCAGCTTATCGCCCGATTTCAACGCCCCGCTCCGCACCTGTTCGCGAATCTGATCGCCGATCACCTCGAAGGTGCGGCGGGGGCGTGCAGGGGCGAAAGTATCCATCGGGAAACGTTGTCCAGTGTGGCTTGACTCGATTGGTTTAATGGTAGTACCAATATCCCGCAAATGCAATTCATATGGTAAAACGCGCAGCTTTCAGGCGGTTTTGCCGACGAATAAACGGGAGAAATCATGGATCAGGCACAAACCCGCAAAATCGAATGGCCCGATGACGGCGTCAGTCGAATCCCCTACCAGATTTATACCGATCCCGATAATTACGCAGACGAACAACAACGGATTTTCCGCGGACCGATATGGAGTTTCGTGTGCACGGAGCAGGAAATCGAGAAACCCGGCGACTACCAGACCACCTATATCGGCGACACGCCTGTCATCGTGCTGCGGGATCTGGAAGGCGAGATTCAGGTCATCGTGAACCGTTGCGCTCATCGCGGAAACCTGGTCTGCATCAACCGCGAAGGGAATGCGGAAGAACTGACCTGCGTCTATCACAACTGGCGCTACGATCTGCAGGGCAATCTCAAAAGCGTCGCGTTCGGAAAAGGCGTGGGGAAGACCGGTGGCATGCCGGACGATTTCGATCGCGCCGATCACGGTTTGCAGCGCCTGAAATGCGAGGTGTATCAGGGGCTGATCTTCGCGACATTTTCCGACGAAGTTGCCCCGCTGACCGACTGGCTTGGCGAGGAAATGGTGGAGAACATCGACCGGATCCTTGGCCGCGGCATGGTTCTGCTCGGCACTTACAGCCAGTACATGCCGAATAACTGGAAGCTGTATATGGAGAATGTGCGCGATTCCTACCACGCCAGCATCCTGCACATGTTCCAGGCGACGTTTCGGCTCAACCGGCTGTCGATGAAGGGCGGTATCAAGCTGTCCGACAACGGCTGGCATCACATCAGCTACTCGATCGCCGAATCCGATCGGGAAGAAGAGCAGTACGACGCCAAGAAGCTCCGTGCCGTGAAGGACGGCTATACACTGGCCGATCCGACGCTGGTGAAGGGCTGGCGCGAATTCGAGTGCGGCACGACGCTGGCGATCCAGTCGACCTATCCCAACTTCGTCGTCCAGCAAATATCCAATTCGCTGGCGCTGCGCCTTTGCCTTCCAAAAGGGCCGGAGGAATGCGAGCTCCTGTGGTGGGTGTTCGGCACGCCCGAAGATACCGAAGAGCAGCAGGAGATCCGCATCAAGCAGTCCAACATGATCGGCCCGGGCGGCGTGATCTCCATGGAAGACGGTGTGGTTGGCGGCTGGATTCAGCGCGGTACCAAGCGGGATCAGGACAAGACCACCATCGTGCAGATGGGTGGCCGCGAAGTTGCCCCCAGCGCGGAGGGCCGGGCGACGGAAGTGTCCATTCGCGGCTTCTGGCAGGGTTACCGCGACTGCATGGGGCTTTGAACATGGATGGATCGGTAAATCTCGGCGCCGATGTGCGCCGGCAAATCGAAGGCCTGATCGCGGACTATGCGCATGCCATCGACGACGACCGGTTGGAGGAATGGCCGGATTTCTTCACCGATGATTGTTCCTACCGCATCATCAACCGCGAAAACTACGCCAAGGGGCGGCGCGTTGGGGTGATGGATTGTTCAAGCAAGGGCATGTTGCGGGATCGTATTCTCGCGCTGCGCGAAGCGAACGTGTACGAGCCCCACTGTTATCGGCACATTCAGTCCGGCACCCGTATCAGGGGCAAAGACGGCGACGCCTATCAGGTCGAAACGTCGTTTTTGATCATCCGCACGATGCAGGAAGGCGACATGTCGGTGTTCTGCGCCGGCAAATTCGTGGACGAGATCGTGTTCGACGGCGATATGCCGCTTTTCCGGAAAAGACTGGTTGTCACGGATTCCAATCGCATTCATACCCTGATCGTCATTCCGATCTGAGGATTTGCGTCCGTGACATCGAAGCCCCGAATCGCCATTGCGATGGGCGACCCTGCAGGGATCGGCCCGGAAATTGCCATCAAGGCATCGTTGAACCGAGAGGTCCGCGACATCTGCGATCCGGTCATCGTTGGCGATTACGAAGTGCTCGCCCGCTATGCGCACACGTTGCGAAAATCGCCGCCCGAGAACGTCGTCGATCTCGGCGCAATCAATGTGAATTTCCTGACACCAGGCGAAAGTGACGCCTCCTGCGGACGGGCGATTCTCGAATATGCCGGCAAGGCGGTCGATATGGTGCTGGCGGGAGAGGCCGATGCCGTCGTTGCCTGCCCGCAAACGCAATCTTCCATCAAATCCGCAGGGATAGATTTCGACGGCTATCCGTCCTGGGTTGCGCGGCGCACCGGCACCGACCCGGATGACGTGTTCATGATGCTGGTCTCCGACCGGTTGCGCATAGCGCACGTTACGCTGCATCTCGGCATACGCGAGGCGCTGGATCTCATAGATGTTCCCCGTATCGTTCGCACGCTGACTGCGACGCAGACCGCGTTACAGAGAATCGGTATTGCAGCGCCTAAAATCGCTGTCTCCGGCATCAACCCTCATGCGGGAGAAGGCGGCCTGTTCGGCTCCGAAGAAGCAGAGATCGTCGCCCCTGCGCTGGAGCAGGCGCGCGCCGCGGGCATCGACGCTCACGGCCCGTTCGGGGCCGACACCATGTATCTCGATAAAAGCGCCGATGCCTATGTCGTGATGTATCACGACCAGGGACATATTCCGGCCAAGTTGGTCGGCTTCGACGGGACGGCGGCATTCGCCATCGGTACCCCGGTGCTGTTTTCGTCGGTTGCGCATGGCAGTGCGCTGGATATTGCGGGGCGCGGGAAGGCGAGTTCGTCCGCTCTGGTTTGGGCGATCAAGCAGCTGGCAGGCGCGAATAACGCCTGACAAGCCGGGCTATTCCACGACGTTAAACGCGACCGATCCCAGTCCTTCGACGGTATTTCGGACATTGATGCCGGGACGCAGCGCTTCGGCGGCGGTCGCGCCGCCTGCCATCACGATCCAGCCCGCTTCGAGCCGTTCGCCCGCTTCCGACGTCAGCCGGGCAGCCGCGACGAGCGAGCGGACGGGATGGCCGAGAATGGCGGCGGAGGATCCGATCTGAACCGGGCGACCGTTGAACTCCATGATCATGCCGAGATTGTCCAGGTTGGAATCCGGCCGGCACCAGGGGCCCACTACGAAGCTGGAGGATGACGCATTGTCCGCGACCACGTCTTCAAGCGAGAACTTGAAGTTCTTGTATCGGGAATCGATGATTTCCATCGCTGCCGCAACGCCATCCACCGCGGACAGGGCCTCTGCGGCCGTGCAGGGATATCCCAGCGGGCGTTTCAGGAGAAACGCGATTTCCGGCTCCACGCGCGGGTGGACGTAGTTCGCGATCGAGATGGTGTCGCCGTCTTCGACCATCATCTGGTCCGTCAGGCGACCCCAGATCATGTCGTTGAGTCCCATCTGCACCATCTTTGCGCGGCTGGTAAAGCCCATCTTCATGCCGTTCCGCTTCTCTCCCCGGTCCAGGCGCCGCTGTATCGACGCCGCCTGGATGTCGTAGGCGTCATCGAGCGTATATTTCGTGTTCTCGGACAATTGTCGCGTGGCGCGCGCCTTGTGAGCGGCGCTGTCCAGCGTACGTGCGAGTTTGGCGATGTCCACCATGCTTATTCTCCCTTGCCGGAGGCGTCGACGCCATCCCGTTCCTTGATCATGTCCAATGCCACATCGACGATCATGTCTTCCTGGCCGCCGACCATGCGCCGGTTGCCGAGTTCGATCAGAATGTCGCGCGTATCGACGCCGTAGGTTTCTGAAGCCGTTTCCGCGTGACGCAGGAAGCTGGAATACACACCGGCATAGCCCAGCGACAGCGTTTCCCGGTCGACCCGGACGGGGCGATCCTGCAACGGCCGGACCAGTTCTTCCGCCGCATCCATGAGACCGAACAGGTCGCAGCCGTGGTTGAGACCCATCCGGTCGGCGACCGCGATGAATATCTCCAGCGGCGCGTTGCCGGCGCCGGCTCCCATGCCTGCCAGCGACGCATCCACCCGGGTGCAGCCGTGTTCCAGCGCGACCACGGAATTGGATATCCCGAAGGACAGGTTGTGGTGCGCATGAATGCCGGTTTCGGTTTCCGGTTTCAGCACGTCGTTGAACGCTTTAAAGCGGTCGGCGACGTCTTCCATGAGCAGCGCGCCGCCGGAATCGGTCACGTACACGCAATGTGCGCCGTATTCCTCCATCAGCAACGCCTGTTCGGCGAGTTGCTGTGGCGGGTTCATGTGCGCCATCATCAGAAATCCGGCGACATCCATGCCGAGATTACGGGCATATTCGATATGCTGCTTGGAGACGTCGGCCTCCGTACAGTGGGTCGCGACCCGGACCGACCGGGCGCCCGCTTCATAGGCTTCGCGCAGGTCTTCCACCGTTCCGATGCCCGGCAGCAGCAATGTTGCCAGCTTGGCGTGTTCCAGCACGCTTGCGGCAGCCTCGATATAGTCGAGGTCGGTTTCCCTGGCGAAACCGTAATTGAACGACATGCCGGCAAGCCCGTCGCCATGGGCGACCTCGATGGCGTCTACTTTGGCATCGTCCAGCGCCTTGCAGATCGCCTTTATGTGATCGAGGCCGTATTGATGGCGTATGGCATGCATACCGTCGCGCAGGGTGACGTCCTGAACGTATATTTTCTTATCCTTGTCGATTGCCATGTCTGCTCTCCTAGGCCGTCGCCAGACGGCGTTCGAGCACTCGTTCGGCAGTCCGCAGCGCGGCCGAAGTCATGATGTCGAGATTACCGGCGTATTTCGGCAGGTAATGGCCCGCGCCTTCCACTTCGAGGAAGATTGAGGATTTGATTCCCTCAAAATCGCCACGGCCCGGAATGTGCAGCGGGTTGTTGGAACCGAAACGTTCGAACTGCACCTCCTGCTTCAGGCGGTAACCGGGCACGTAGCTTTGTACTTCCTTGACCATTGCCTTGATGGATTCCGCAATCTTGTCCTGATCTGCGTCGTCGGAAAGCGTGTAAACGGTGTCGCGCATCACCAGCGGCGGTTCCGCCGGGTTGAGCACGATGATCGCCTTGCCCTGTGCGGCGCCGCCGACGACTTCGAGCCCCTTTGACGTCGTTTCCGTAAATTCATCGATATTGGCACGCGTGCCCGGACCGGCAGATTTCGAAGAGATCGAGGCCACGATTTCCGCGTACTGGACCGTCGCAACGCGGTTGACCGCATGCACCATCGGGATCGTCGCCTGACCGCCGCAGGTCACCATGTTTATGTTGTTGGCGTCGAGATGCTGGTCGGCGTTTACGACAGGCACGACATAGGGGCCGATGGCCGCGGGCGTCAGATCGATGATGATCTTGCCGTCTTTTTCGCACAGCGCGGCGTTGTGTTTGTGGGCACCTGCCGACGTGGCGTCGAACACCAGAACGATGTCCTTCCATTCGGGCATTTTCGCAAGTCCGTCGAGACCTTGATGGGTGGTCGCCACGCCCATTTTCGCCGCTCGGGCGAGGCCGTCCGAGTCGGGATCGATGCCGACCATCGCACCCATTTCAAGCGTGTCAGACGTGCGAAGAATCTTGATCATCAGATCGGTGCCGATATTGCCGGAACCGACGATTGCGACTTTTGCTTTGTTCGCCATTGGAACTCTCCAGAAAATTCAGTCGGAAAAGACGGCGCGGACGCTGCCCAGTCCGGAAATGCGCGCTTCGATCACCTCGCCGGGGCCGATAGGCGCCATGGGACCCAGCGCGCCGGTCATGATCACATCACCGGCTGAAAGTGGCATGCCGACATCGACCATCTTGCGCGCCAGCCAGACCGCTGCATTCAACGGGTTGCCGAGACAGGCGACACCGGCGCCGACTGAAACCTGCTCGCCCTTGTTCTCCATAACCATGCCGCACATGCGGAGATCGATATCGTCCAGCAGGACCGGACGGGTGCCTAGGACGATCATGCCCGATGACGCATTGTCGGCGATGGTGTCGAGAATGTTAATATCCCAATTGGCAATGCGGCTGCCGACCACTTCGATGGCGGGCAGCGCGTAGGCCGTGGCGGCGATGAGATCGAGTAAAGTTATCTGCTCGCCGTCGAGATCGTCGGCCAGGACCAGCGCGACCTCGGCCTCGGCTTTTGGCTGTGACACTGCGCCGAAATCGATCTCGTCGCCGTCGACGACCGCCATGTCGGCATAGATGACGCCGTAATCCGGCTGATCGACGCCGAGCTGGGCCTGCACCGCTTTGGCGGTCAGGCCGATCTTGCGCCCGATGACCCGGCGGCCTTCCTTGATCCAGATATCGGTATTGGTCTGCTGCACCGCATAAGCGGCTTCCAGATCGCCTTTGGGCAGGGAATCCCGGATCGGCTTGATCGTCTTGCCGTTTTTCCAGGCGTTGCGGATTTTCCGCGCCGCGTCGGTGATCGCTTTTTCTTTCTTGGTCGCCATGTTTGGCCCTCTTAAAGCTTGATGCAGATGTTTTTCTGCTCGGAATAGAAGTTGAGCGCGTGCTGTCCACCTTCGCGTCCGAAACCCGAAAGCCCCATGCCGCCGAACGGCGTGCGCAGATCGCGCAGGAACCAGCAATTGACCCAATTAATCCCGGCTTCCATGCCCTGCGCCACGCGATGCGCGCGGGCGAGGTTGGTCGTCCATACGGTGGAGGCGAGGCCGTATTCGGTGTCGTTCGCCATCGCAACGGCCTCTTCTTCCGTGTCGAAGGGGGTGATGTGGCAAACGGGCCCAAAGATTTCTTCTTTCTGGATACGGGAATCTTCGCCAAGGCCGGTGAAGATCGTCGGCTCGACGAAAGCGCCGCCATCGCGCTCATCCCCGAACTCCGGGATGCCGCCGCCGGTAATCACTTCCGCGCCGAGTTCCTTCGCCAGATCGTAATAGCCCTTCACCTTGTCGCGGTGTTCGTGGCTGATCAGCGGGCCCATCTGGGTGTCGGGATCTTCCGGTCGGCCGAGCTTCATGGCTTCGGCCTTTTCCTTCAGCGTCGATACGAACCTGTCGAAGATCGGCCGTTCGACATAGACCCGTTCGGAACAGAGACAGACCTGCCCGCAATTGGCGAACACGGAACGGACCGTACCTTCGATCGCGGCGTCGAAATCGGCGTCGGCAAAGACGATCGACGGGTTCTTGCCGCCCAGTTCGAACGACAGCGCTTTTACGTTTTCGGAAGCTGCCCTCATGATCGCGCCGCCGGTGGTCGTTTCGCCGGTGAAAGTGATGGCGTCGATGCCTTTATGGGTGGTCATGAACTCGCCCGCGGAATTGGGGCCGAAGCCGTGCACGACATTGAATGCGCCGTCCGGCATCCCGGCTTCTTTCATGACTTCCGCCAGCATTGTCGCCGTCGTCGGGGTTTCTTCCGACGGCTTCAGAATGACCGCGTTGCCTGAGGACATCGCCGGCGCAAGCTTCCAGGTGGACAGCAGTAGCGGCAGGTTCCACGGGCTGATCACGCCGACGACGCCGTGCGGCTGGCGGACCGAATAGTTGATCGCGCCCGCGCCGTCCGGCGTGTCCTGCTGATAGGCTTCGGTGCCGACCGATTTGATGAGGTCGGCGAACACGCGGAAGTTGGCTGCGCCGCGCGGGATGTCGACATGGCTGGCGAGCGAGCGGGGTTTGCCCGTGTCCATGGTTTCCGCTTCGATGAACTCCTCCGAGCGCGCGTCGATGCCGTCGGCGACCGCGTACAGTATCTTGCAGCGTTCCTCGACCGGCATCTTGCCCCAGACTTCTTTGTAGGCTTTTCGCGCCGCCGCGACCGCCTGGTCCACCATGTCCTGGGTGGCTTCGTGCACGTGGCTGAGCAGTGTACCGTCCACCGGGGTGGTGTTTTCAAATGTTTTTCCGCTGGCGACGAACTCGCCGCCGATGAAATTCTTCAATTCGCGGATATTGCCTGAACCTTCTGGCGCCATGTCCTTCTCCCTTTCCGGTCGCGTCTCGCCGGGTCCGTTTCGATCGCCTCTGGATACAGGTTTTGAGGCAGGGCCGGGGGCAAGTCAAGGCAACGTGCGACATAGAAAAAGGGCGGGGAAAACCCCGCCCTTTCTGCGTTTTACGATGGAAACCCGCGTTACGCCGCGCCGTGCTTTTTGAGAAACTCTGTGAGGCGTTTCCAGCCGTCTTTCGCCGCGCTTTCACGGTAGCTCGGCCGGTAATCGGCGTGGAAGGCATGTGGCGCGTCGGGGTAAATCACGACTTCGACCTTGTCATTGCCGGCCGCTTTCATCTTGGCTTCCATGTCTTTGACGGTTTCGACCGGAATACCGCGGTCTTTGCCGCCGTAGAGGGCTAAAACAGGCGATTTGATTTTGTCGGCGACGTCGATGGGGTGCGTCGGCGTGTTCGGGTTCTTGCCCCGCGCGACAATGCGGCCGTACCTCGCGATACCGGCCTTCACGTCCGGATTGTGCGCCGCGTACATCCAGACGATGCGTCCACCCCAACAGAAGCCCGTGATGGCCAGCTTGCCGGTGTCGCCGTTGTTACGGCCTGCAAATTTGACGGTGGCGTCCAGGTCCGACATGACCTGCTTATCCGGCACCTTGGCGACGACTTCGCCGATTAGCTGGCGGATCTGCTTGAATGTGTATTTCGAGGCGTCACCCTGGCGATGATACAGTTCCGGTGCGATAGCCAAATGTCCCTGTTTGGCGAGGCGTCGGCAGACATCCTTGATGTGTTCGTGGACGCCGAAGATTTCCTGCACCACAAGAATCACCGGATGGTTCGTGCCGGTGGCCGGCATCGCCATATAGGCCGGGATATTGCCGTCGGCGGTGGGTGTCCAGACGTGTACAGCAGGTATCGCGTAACCACACAGCCTGTACGATTTTTGCTCGGGTAGACGAAGGGTTCCGGCAGCACGAGGCCTATCCTATCCAGTCGCTCGCGGATTCTCATGCCGTCTCCCGCATCGGTATCTCGCTTTCCGGTATGGGAGTCACGCGGCACGGCAAGCCGCGGGTGTCCGCCGATCCCGTAACCGGATCCCACGGGCCGTCATAGGAAAGCGCGACATTGACGTTCACGTCCAGCGCGCCTTTTTCCGGGCCGTCCGCTTCTGGCAGCCACCAGCCCATTCCGGTACGGACGGTGCCGGCATCGGTTTCACGGGTAATCGTCACTTTCACCTTGCAGACCCCATCCATCCCGGCTGTTTCGACTGCAATCCAGTCGCCATCGGCCAGGTTCAGACGGTCCGCGTCGTCCGGATGGATCTGCAGTAGCGGGAAAGGCGATACTTTCCGGGCCCAGGCCTGATCGCGATAGCGCGAATGGTGATAAGTCTTTTCCCGCGCACCGGTAATCAGGATCAAGGGGAAGTTTTTCCGGTCCGACGGGCTCGATTGTTCTGCTCGTGGCGTTTCGTATGCGGGCAGGGGATCAACGCCGACTGCATCCAGGGTCTCCGACCAGAGCTCGATCTTGCCGGAAGGAGTTTTGAACCCGGCCTCGTCGAAATTGCCCAGCTTGAAGTCGAAGGGCGCCCAGCCCTGTTTTTTGAGCAAATCCCAGTCGATCTCGTCGCCCAGCAGGTATTCGTTGAATGCCTGCTTGGATTCCCAGGGGAAGAATTTCCGCGTGTCGATTCCGCGGGTCTCCAGCCGGCGCGCCAGATCCGTTGTGAAATCGAAATCGGACCGTGCCGCGCCTTCCGGAGGCTTGACGGGGTTGGTGTAGCAGACGATCTGCGCCGACGGTTCCAGCGAGACCTCTTCCTCTTCCAGTCCTGTGGTCTTGGGCAGAACGATATCCGCGATTTCCGACGTCGGCGTCATCATGTGCGACGCGACGGCGAGAAAATCGAGCGACTTCAATGCCGCCAGCACCTTGCGTGTGTCCGGGTAGGTGACGGCGATATTGACGCCGGAAACGTACATGGCGCGGACCGGGTAGGGTTTGCCGGTAAGGATCGCGTCCAGCACGGTCGGGTTATGGGCCGAGGTCTGCCAGCCTTTCGGGCCGGCCCACAAGGGAAAACGGTCGGCACCGAGCGTCTTTGCCGCCACGTCCGGCGGTAACGCAAATTCGGGGTCGTGCAGGATGTCGATGTAGTTGCGAAACCCGCGCGGGCGTTTCACCCGGATATTGCCGCCCTTGCCGTCCACATTGCCGGTGATCGCGACCAGGCAGTGGAATGCGCGGAAGGTCTGTACACCGTTCGAAAACGCATCGATACCGTGGCCGGACACGAAGCACGACGGACCGCCCGCATACAGCCGCGCTGCCGTAACGATATCGTCGGCGGACACGCCCGCCAACTCCGCCGCGCGGGCCGGCGGGTAGTCGGCGGCGCGCTGCTTTAATTCGTCGAAGCCGCGCGTCCAGTTTTCGACGAAGTCCCGGTCGTAAAGGTTTTCCTCGATAATGACGTACAGCATGGAAAGCGCGATGGCGGCGTCGCTGCCGGGTTTCGGTCGCATCCAGATGTCGGCGAGTTTTGCAGCTGGGGTTTCCGCCGGATCGATGACGATGAATTTCGCGCCTTTTTCCTTTGCCCGTTTCAGCCCCATCCATTGCACCGGATCCGCCGCCGACGGGTTTCGGCCGACGATCAGCGCGCAGCGCGTGTTGTCGACATCCTCGCCGCCGACGATGCCGAGGCCGGTGACCTTGTCCGACAGCGCGCGGCAGCCGCCGCACAGATCCTGATTCATCATCCAGTTAGGCGATCCCAGTGACCGCATCAGCAGCGCGACCATGGCGCCACGGCTGAAGAACGCACTGGACACCGCGCCGACGAGCGATTCCGGACCGTATTCGGCACGCACGGCCAGAAGCCGGTCGGCCATCTCGTCCAGCGCTTCGTCCCAGGAGATCGCGTCCCATTGCCCGGAACCGCGTGGACCGGACCTCCGCATGGGCGATGCGATTCTGTTCGGGCTGTATGTCAGTTCGGGCAGGGCGCGGATGCCTTTGACGCAGAACGCGCCCTTCGACCCCGGATGATCGGGGTTGGGGCCGACCTTGGCGACTCGGCTGTCCTCGAGCGTTACCAGGGAACCACATCGCGTACTGCATTCCCAACAGGTGCTGGGATACGTGCCATCGGGTTTTGTCATGAAAAAAGTGTAGCCGAACGCGAAAGATCGGCAAGCGTTAGCTTCAAACAATCCCGTCCAGCCACCCGGCGTCGAGCGCTGCGCCGACGAGGAGCCTGAGTGCGAGCAGAGTGAGTAAAACCTGAAATATCCGGCGGAACAGTTTTTCCGGCATCCGAGTCAGGGTGCGCTGGCCGATCCAGTTGCCGGCGACGGTGCCAAGGATCATGAGAACGATCAGTGGCAGGTATGCGCCGATCGCCATGCCGACGAAGCCGAACGCGACCAGCTTGGCGATGTGAGAGATCGCCATCAGCGTTGCCATGGTCGATACATGGATGTGCCGGTCGCGGCTGGCGTGTGCGATGAAGGGCGACAGGAACGTGCCGGTGGCGCTGACGAAGATGCCGAGAAATGTCGCGACGCCGCCCAGTATTCCGAAGCGCAGTCGTTCCGGGCCGCCGGCGCCGAGTTTCGGCGTGTACAGCACGACAAGTATGAAGACGCCCAGTATGCCCTGAAGGATCTCCGACGGCAGAGTGGTGAATATCTGCGCGCCGGCGAAGGCGCCGATGACCGAGCCGATTGCGAACGGCAAGATCAGGTTCTTCTTCACGTAACGCCACATCATGAACATGCGACTGGTGCCGGCGCCGAGCTGGATGAAAGTGTGCATGGGGATCAGTACGGGGAGCGGGAAGAAGAACGTCATGCATGCCAGCAGCAGCAGCCCGCCGGCGGTTCCCGTGACAGTGCCGAGAAATGTCGTGATCGTCGCACCGATCACGAGGGCGATCGTGAGCCAGAGGCTGACCTCCGGCACGCCCAAAAAATTTTCCATCAGATATAACCGGCCCGGGTAGCGGCGGCCCAAAGCAGACGGATGGATAGAATAACGAGCATGACCTGGAAGACACGCTTGAACACTTCTTCGTTCATCATGTTAAGGAGTTTGAAGCCGATCCAGTTCCCCAGAAATCCGGCGCTGACCATAGCGACCATCAACGGCAGATAGGTGAAAAACTCGAACCCGAGGACGGCGAAAACCACCACTTTCAGCCCATGGATGAACATCATGATCGCCGCGTGGGTGGCGACGAACACGCGGCGGTCGTCGCTGACGCCTCGCACCCACGGCGCCAGGATCGTCCCGGTGGCCCCGATGAACATAGAAATAAAAGCCCCGATCGTACCGAGAATGAAAAATCGTTTGCCCGTCGGAATGCCCGCCGTGATCTTAGGCGCAAAGCAGACGTAAAGCATAAATACGCCGAGGATCGCCTGCAGCAGCGCGACCGGGATCGACACAACGATCTTTCCGCCGATGGCGGACCCGATCAGCGCGCCGACCGCAAACGGCAGGATGGCCGACTTTATTACCAGCTTGTGCGCTATGATGGTGCGGGTCACGTTCGAGCCCGCCTGCACGACCCCGTGGACCGGGATCAGCGCCACTGGCGGAAACACGGTCGCCATGAAACCAATCAGGACAATACCGCCCCCCAACCCGGCAACCACGCCGAATGCGGCGGTAAAGCAGGCCAGAACCGTGAACAGGATGAACATCCATCCATCGATTTCAGGTGTGATCGACAGAAATTCGATCATGCCGCGACCTCCAGTCCCGCTTCGATCAAAAGCCGGATTGCGAGTACGGTCAGGACCAGATTGAAGCCCCATCGGAACACGCTTTCCGCCATCCAGTTAAGAATGAACTTGCCCGACCAGGTGCCGGCCACGCCGAAAAGAATCATCAGGATCATCAGCGCCGCATAGGGCGCGAACGCGAACCCAAGAAATCCGAAGGCCAGAATCTTCACGCCGTGCTGCCACGACATGAACGCGGCATGGGTTGCCACCGTCATCATGCGATCGCTGGTCGATGCCTTGATGAAAGGCGCGATCAGCGGGCCGGTTGCGCCGGCGAACATGGTGGCGAACGATGCCAGTGCACCGACGGCGGCAAAACGGAGCTTCGTCGGTTCCATCGCCTTCATTGCGGGGGCCCATACGGCGTAGAGAACGAACACACCTATGATGGCCTGCAGCACGTATTTGGGCAGCGCGAACACGATTTGTCCGCCGGCAGCCGCACCGATGACCGTGCCGACGACGAAAGGCGGCATCCAGGTGAACAGAATGTTCCGCCACATCATGACCGCGCGGAAGAAATTGGACCCGACCTGGACGACCGCGTGGACGGGGATAATCGATATCGGCGGCATCACGGACGCCATGACGGCGACCAGCGCAGCGCCGCCGCCAAGACCGAACGCGGCCGAAACCGCGGAGGTCAGAAAGCTGAGAAGACACAGGACGACGAAGGACCATTCGGAAACTCCGGGCGCGCTTGCCAGAATGTCATGGATGACTGACATGGAGGAGCGGCACTATACACCTCTCCGGCGAACGGATGGAATCGATGGGCAACATCCGGTCCAAATTCACATTCCCTGACTTTCCCAGACCGTAGCGATGTCGTAAACCTGCGGCCAGCAACCGGAGATCGATATGTCAGATGCCATTGGCCCGTTGTCGGGCGTAACCGTCGTAGATTTGACCCGCGTGCTGGCCGGGCCAACCTGCACCCAGATGCTCGGCGATCTGGGTGCCGACGTGATCAAGTTCGAACGGCTTGGCGCCGGCGACGATACGCGAAAATTCGCACCGCCCTTTGTAAAGGATGCCGATGGCAACGACACGTCCGAAAGCTCCTATTTCATGGGCGCGAACCGCAACAAGCGCTCGGTTGCGATCGATATCGCGAAGCCGGAAGGCGCCGAGTTGATCCGCCGGATGGCGACGGACGCCGACGCGCTGTGCGAGAACTTCAAGACCGGAAATCTGGCGAAATACGGTCTCGCCTATGACGATCTGAAAGACCTCAACCCGAAGCTGGTCTATTGCTCGGTCACCGGGTTCGGTCAGACGGGGCCCTATGCGCCGCGCCCGGGGTACGATTTCCTGATCCAGGGCATGGGCGGGCTCATGTCGATCACCGGCGAACCGGAAGGCGAACCGCAAAAGGTCGGCGTGCCGATCGCCGATATCATGGCCGGCATGTACGCGGGGGTGGCTGTCAACGCGGCGCTGCGTCATGCCGCTGTGACGGGGCAGGGCCAGTACATAGATATCGGCATGATGGACACGACGGTTGCCATGCTGGCGAATGCCGGCATGAACTACATCCACGCCGGCATGCTCGGACGGCTCGGCAATGCGCATCCAAATATTGTGCCGTATCAGCCGTTTAAGACCGCGGACGGGTTTATCATCGTGGCCATCGGCAACGATACTCAGTTCCAGCGATTCTGCGAACTCGCGGAGTGCACTGAGCTTTGCGAGAATCCGGATTTCGCTACCAACGACGCGCGTGTGCGCAACCGCGACGCCCTGCTTCCGACCCTGTACGAGATTTTCGAACGTCGGACGTCAGAGGAATGGCTGTCCGGACTGGAAGCGCAGAAGATCGGCTGCGGTCCGATCAACAACCTTCAGCAGGTGTTCGACGATCCGCATGTGCAGGCACGCGGCATGGTCGTCAACATGGATCATCCGCTGGCTGGGGAGGGCGGTGCGGCGGTTATCGGCAGCCCCATGCGCTTCACGGAGACGCCTGTCACGTACCGGCATGCGCCGCCGATGGTCGGCCAGCACACCGAAGAGGTGCTGCGCGAGAAACTGGGGCTGAACGACGACGACCTTGCCGCGCTGCGCGACAAAGAAGTGATCTGAGCGTCGGCGGGATTTCCGTCATGGACCGATCCCGCTGGATCGCCCTTCTCCTGCTGTTCTATTGCGGGCTTGGATGGGGCGCCGCGGTCGCCATTGCCAAGATCGCGACCACCGGGGGCGTACACCCGCTGGGCTACGTATTCTGGGTGGCGATCATCGCTGCGCTGATCCTGACGTTTATCTGCGCGGTTCGCGGCACCTGGCCGGGGACCAGCGGCAAGCACATCCGGTACTACATCATCATCGGCGGCCTCCGCATCGTGAGCGCCAACGTGATCTGGTACACGACCGTCAAATACATTCCGGCCGGTGCGCTGGCCGTCGTGCTGGGGCTGACACCGATCTTTACCTACGGCATCAGCCTCGCCATGCGTCTGGAGAACTTTGCCGCCTTGCGGGCAACGGGACTGAGTTTCGGGTTCGTCGGCGTCGTGATGTTCGTCGCACCCGGCGAAAGCCTGCCGGATCCGTCGATGATCCCGTGGCTGTTTTTCGGTCTCGGCGCACCGCTGACTTATGCGCTCGCGAATATTCTGATCGACCGGCTGCGGCCCGCGACGGGCAATACGCTGTCGCATACGACGGGGATGGTATGGTTCGGTGCGGTTTTCATGCTGCCAGTCTGTCTGCTGGCGGGTGCGTTCCACATACCGGACTTTCCGCCGAGCATTCCGGATATCGCCGTGTTCGGGCACGCGATCATTTCCGGCTTCGCGTTCTTCGCGCTGTTCGAAATGATCCGGCTTTCCGGACCTACATTTGCGTCCCAGCTGAACTACATCGTTACGCTGACGGGTGTGCTGTCGGGTATTCTGTTTTTCGACGAGGCGCCTACCTTGTGGGTTTGGGCAGGGACGGCGTGCGTACTGGGCGGCGTGGCGCTCGTGGATAAAAGGCCTGCGAGAAATGGGTAATCCACCCCCAACCGAACTAATCACACCGATCAGCGATGAGAGGCGGGGAGAAATTCTCGACGAAACGCTGGCACGGAGGCCAGACGACGGCGCTCTGAGAATATTCGGATACGGGTCGCTGATGTGGAGCCCTTGCTTCGATGTCGCCGACAGGCGGTTGAGCACACTGAATGATTATCATCGGGGATTTTCGATCTGGTCGGTTTTCGCCCGCGGCACACCGGAAAATCCTGGTCTGGGGTTCGCCCTGGAAAAAAGGGCCGGCACAAGTTGCGAGGGGATCGTTTTCACCCTGCCGCACGATACCGCGCGGGACGATCTGGTGCCGCTCTGGGAAAGGGAGATGTGGACCGAGACCTATCACCCGGAATGGGTAACGGTCGACGCCGGTGGCGAACATTGCACAGCGCTGACATTCGTGGTTTCAACCGAACATCGCCAATATGCCGGTAATCTTCCGATCGCGGAGAAAGCTTCTTATATTGCCAAAGCGTCCGGCAAATACGGCACCTGCTACGATTATCTTGCTCAGACCGTGGCCGAAATGCGGCGGTTGGGGGTGCACGACGCGGAGATGGAGGAGTTGCTGGCCTCGATCGATGCCCTGATGTGCTGATCCGGTCTTGCGCTGGCTTTCCCGTCATGCACAACTACAGAAATTAACGGGAGGAATATGATGTCTGACACGGAAATCGGATATATCGACTACACGAACCTGAACGTCGATAAGAACGCGACGTATGACAGTCTGCGCGACCGGGTGGTCCTGATCACCGGCGCTGGCCAGGCGATCGGCCGCGGATACGCACATTACTTCTCGGCCCAGGGCGCGATCCCGATCATCGCCGACATAAACGGAGACAACGCCGAGAAGGTACTGCGCGAGATCGAGGAAAAACAGGGAAAGGCGATGGCTGTTCAGGTCGATGTCGCCGACGAAAAATCCAATATCGACATGGTCGACAAAATTCTGGCGGAATACGGCCGGCTGGACGTGCTGATCAACAACGCAGCGATATTTTCGCAGATCACCATGGCGCCGTTCTGGGAACTGCCCGTCGACGAATGGAAACGCGCCGTCGACGTGAACGTGAACGGGGCGTTTTTGTGTTCGCGTGCCGCTGTCAAACCGATGATCGAGGCCAAGTGGGGCCGCATCATCAACGTGTCGTCGGGCACCATGATGATGGGGCGGCCCAACTATTTGCATTACATCACCACCAAGGCGGCGATGATCGGCATGTCGCGGTCCATGGCCCGGGAAGTCGGACCGTACGGGATCACCGTGAATACGTTCTGGCCGGGTGTCATGCAGACGGAGGTCGAACGGCCGTCGGTACCCCGCGAGATGTTCAAGACCATGACGGAATCGCAGGCGCTGCCGCGTCAGGGCACAATCCATGATCTTGCCAAGGCGATGATGTTCCTGTGTTCGGACGAAGCGGCCTATATCACCGGTCAGGGATTAATCGTGGATGGCGGACAGAATTTCATCTGATCCCGCCATCGACGGCGACTGGGCGTCGTATTACGAAAAGACAGGCCAGCGTCCGCCCCGTCAGACCCTGATCCGCGCGCTGGACGCCTTCGACCGGGAAGGGCGTCCCGAAGGTGCGCTTGCCGCCGATCTCGGCTGCGGGTCGGGACGCGACACGATCGAAATTTTAAGACGCGGCTGGCCGGTCCATGCAGTCGATGCATCGGAGGACGCGATTGAAGGGTTGCTGGCGCGGGAAGATCTGCCGCCCGATGCCGTGATTTATCCCCGGCAATCCCGTTACGAGGATATGGTTCTCCCACCCTGCGATCTGATCAATGCGGCATTCTCGCTGCCGCTGTGTCCGCCTGAATTTTTTCCCGTTGTCTGGGGGAAGATATGCGGGGCGCTGAAAACCGGCGGGCGGTTTTCCGGACAACTCTACGGGGACCGGGACAGCTGGGCCGGTCGGGCAGGGATGACGTTTCATACAGGCAAGGAAGCAGCGGCTCTGCTGGACGCTTTTGAAGTAGAATACTTTGAGGAGGAGGAGGAGGATTCCGTGACGCCGCGCGGTACGCCCAAGCATTGGCATATCTTTCATATCGTGGCGAAAAAAACGTGAACGAGAAGAATTCCACTGTCGAAACTCTCCGCGTCCAGATCGCCGCCTGCACGCGCATCATGAATATGGAAGGTCTGATCGATTATTCCGGCCACATCAGCGCGCGTCTGCCGGACGGAGAGGGGCTGCTGATCCAGTCTTTCGACGATTCCCGCGCGTCGCTTTCGCCAGACCGTCTTCTGGTTTGCGACATGGAAGGCAACAAGACCGCCGGCCCCGAAGACGCTATTCCGCCGCGCGAGGTGTATATTCATACCGAGATCATGAAGGCCCGGCCGGACGTAAACGCCATCGGGCATTTTCATCCCGAAACGGCGACCATGTTCACGTTGGTGGAGGGGCGCCCGCTGGTGCCCGTGAAGAATCATGCCGCACGGTGGGCCAACGGCATTCCCGTGCATCCGGATCCCGGCCACGTTAACACACCGGAATCCGGACGGGCGCTGGTCGAGACGCTGGGCGATCGCCACGCGGCTCTGATCCGCGCCCATGGTGTGGTGGTGACGGCGGAATCCGTACCTGCGCTGCTGGTAGATTCCACCCATTTCGAGGAGAACGCCCAGACCCTGTTTCGCGCTGCCGCGCTGGGGCCGGTTACCGGCTTGTCGGCCGACGAGATGCAGTCTTTCCTCGACCGTTTCAACCGCGATGCTCACGTGAAGAAGCTGATGAAGTACTATGCGGGCAGAGCTGCCGACGCGGAGGTGATGCCCGCGGCGTGGAAGGAATATCTGCTCACCTGACAGAAACGGGCTGGAGCGGGTGAAGGGAATCGAACCCTCGTCTTAAGCTTGGGAAGCTTCTGCTCTGCCATTGAGCTACACCCGCTTGGCGAATGTATTCTAAGCCACGTCGCAGCTTACTCAACCCTGTGAACTTCCGTTCCAAGATTAGGCTGGACCGGCGTCGACCGGAATGCCATTACATTTGCCAATGACACGCAATCGGGAGGGATTGAAATGAAGATTTGCCGATACAACGACGACCGTCTCGGGATTGTCGAGGGAGAAGAAGTGGTCGACGTCACAGCCGCGCTGGATGTCATTCCGCAATCCAGATGGCCGGCGCCTCTCGGCGACGGGCTGATCGCAAACCTGGACGCTGTTTGCGACAAGGCCACGGGCCTGATGGCGTCCGGCGAACGTCATGCCTTGTCATCCGTCACCCTGAAAAGTCCGGTCGCCAATCCAACGAAGGTGATCGGTGCGCCGGTCAATTACTATGCTCACATGGACGAGGCCAACGAGGATAAAGGCGTTAGCTTCGGTCAGGATATCAAGTCTATCGACCATTACGGCCTGTTCCTGAAAAGTCCGGTTCTTGTCGGCGCAGGCGAAGGCGTGGACCTGCATTTCACCGATCGCCGCAACGACCACGAGGTCGAGGTTTCGATGATCATCGGGAAGACAGCGAAGAACGTGTCTTACGACAACGCGCTGGATTACGTTGCGGGCTATGCCATCGGTCTCGATATGACCGTCCGCGGCAAGGAAGAACGCTCCTTGCGCAAAGCCATCGACAGCTATTCGGTGCTCGGCCCCTGGCTGGTCACTGCCGATGAGATTGACGACCCCGACAAGCTGGATTTCTCCATTCATGTCGGCGACGAAGAACGCCAGAATTCGAACACAGACAAGCTGATCTTCGATTGTAAGAAGCTGATCGAATACGGATCGCAGTTCTACACGCTGTATCCGGGCGACGTGATCATGACCGGCACGCCGGAAGGCGTCGGTCCCGTCGAACCCGGAGATATCATGCATTGCTACTGCGAAGGCATCGGCAAGATGGATGTCGCGGTTCGCGCGGCGGGATGAAGGGCGAAAAACTTATCGGGCGGCTGGCCACCGGTATCGGGATGGGTACGACGTTTACCCAGCTCGACTGGGCGAAACGGCAGTTCATCGACCGGGTCGGCGTTGACCCGCACCCCGGCACGATTAACGTGATCGTTGACGATCCGGAATCGCTCCCGGTCTGGGTGCGGCTAAAGCAAACCGATGGCATTCACATGGATAATCCGAACGACGGACCGCATGACTGCGATGCCAAGTGCTGGCAAGTAACCATCGAGATAGATGGCGCGAATCCGGTTGAGGGCGCCATTGTGTTCCCGCTGGTGGACGGATATCCGCCCGCGCAGGTGGAAGTCATCGCTCCCATCGGTATACGCGATGCGACGGGAATCGAGGACGGCGATAGCCTGACATTGGTTTTGAAAGGCTGACCGATGACGTCAAAGATTACACGGGCGACCGCCGAACTCTGGGTGTATCCGCTGTCCGGTCCGACGGGCGGCTCCGGTATCACCGCGGTCGATGTGATCGTTGTCGATCTTGAGGCTTCCGACGGGACTACGGCGACCGGTTTTTCATACGTGCTCGGCGGTGGCGGTCGCGTCGTGCGGGCGGCGGCGCAGGACATGCTGGACCGCTTTGTCGCGGATCAGGAAATCGTGCCGCCGCAGGCGCTGTGGCGCAGACTTGCCGGATCACTGAACCGGCTGGGCCGGGGTATCGGGTATCTCGCTATCGCGGCGATCGACGTCGCGATGTGGGATCTGTATGCCAAACAGCTTGGCATGCCGCTCTACCGTGCACTAGGCGGGGTGTCCCGAACATTGCCGGTATACGGATCGGGCGGTTTCGGCCCGGCGCAGGATCCCGATGCGGCTGTCGCCCGGGCTCTCGAATACGCCGACAGGGGATGTACGGCGATCAAACTGCGGGTAGCCGGCGCGCCGGCCGATCTGCCGCGTATACAGGCGGTGGCGGAAGCCCTGCCCGACGGGGTTGATATCATGGCCGACGCCAATGAAAAATGCGACCTGGCCCGGGCGCAATGGCTGGTGAATGTGCTTGCGGATGTTAACGCGCTGTGGATCGAAGAACCGCTGCCGGCGCACGATGCGAACGGTTTTGCGACGCTGTCGGCCAATTGTCCGGTACCGATTGCGACAGGCGAACATCATCAGGGTGCGGTCGAGCTGACGCCGCTGATGAACGCGCGCGCGGTGTCGATCCTGCAGCCGGATCTGGCCATGATGGGCGGGATCACGGAGAGCCTGCGGCTGGCGCATGTCGCCGAGCATTACAATCTTGTCGTGTCGCCGCACTTTCTGCCGGCGCTATTCATTCATCTCGCCGGGGCAGCACCGTCCATACGATGGATGGAGGATTTTCCCTTGCTTGAACCGCTGTTCGACAATCCGGTCGAAATGGACGGTGCGGGAAACATCGCGCCGCCTGAAACGCACGGACACGGGATCGCGTGGGCCGCCGGCGCCCGGGAAGAATACCGGAGCGATGTATGAGAATCTGTCGTTACAACGAGGACAAGCTGGGTCTCGTCAAAGGCGAACAGTTGATCGACGTGACGCTGGCGCTTGACGTCGTACCGAAGACCGGGTGGCCGAAGCCGCCAGGCGACGCCATGATCGCCCATCTCGAGGCTATAAAGCCGGAAATCGAGGCCAACCGGAAAATGGGCTACGTGCAGGGAGTCAACAACGTCACTCTTAAGAGTCCTGTAGCGAATCCGACCAAAATCATCGCGGCGCCGGCCAATTATATGGATCATGTCGCCGAAGCGCGTGAGGATGCGGAAATCAATCTCGGTCGCGATATCAAGACCATCGACGATTACGGACTTTTCCTGAAGGCTAACTCGGCACTGGCTGGCGCGGGGGAAGGGATCACCCTGGGGCATACTGACCGGCGCAACGATCACGAGATCGAACTGGCCATGATTATTGGCCGGAAGGCCAAGAACGTCTCCGAAGCCGACGCGCTGGGCTACGTTGCCGGGTATGCGATCGGACTCGACAATACCGTTCGCGGGATGGAGGATCGGAGCCTTCGAAAGTCCCTCGATTCCTATGCCGTTCTCGGGCCGTGGATGACGACGGCGGACGAAATCGACGATCCTGACGACCTGGATTTTCGGTTAACGGTAAACGGGGAGGTGCGTCAGGAATCCAATACAAAATTTCTGATATTCAGCTGCCGCAAACTTATCGAATATGCATCCAGATTTTACACGCTCTATCCGGGTGACATCCTTATGACCGGGACGCCGCAGGGCGTAGGACCGCTGGAGCCGGGCGACCGCCTCGAATGCCAGGTCGATATCATCGGCAGGATGCAGGTCGACGTTCGGTAGATTTCAGGCATCAAAAAAGGCGGGTAAAGACCCGCCCTTTTCGAACGTATGGCCGGATACTACCGGTCGAAGTCGAAGACCCGTTTCGCATTCAGGCCGAGGATGTTTTTCTTGGCCTGTTCGTCGAGGAACGGCAGATCCCAGATCACGCTCGGCGCATCGAAATCGTAGTGTGGCCAGTCGGATGCATAGAGAAGCTGTTCCTTGGCGTTGATCATCTCGAACGTCAGTTCGACAGCTTTGGGGTGGTCGGTTTCCAGAGGCTGGCAGGTATAGAACATTTCCCGCATGTATTCGCTGGGTAGCTTCTTGAGCAGCGGCGCTTCTGACGACCGCATCAGGTATGTATGGTCGAGACGCTGCATCAGCCAGGGCACCCAGGCAAGTCCGGATTCGATCCAGACCACATCGAGGTTGGGAAACCGTTCGGGCAGGCCGTTCATGACCCAGTTGGTCATATGAACCACATTGCACCACACGAACGACAAAGCGTGCATGGACCCGAAGCGGTTGATCTGCATCATGAAAGGATCCTGCCAGTAATAACCGGCGTGAAACCCGATGGGCAAACCGCGCTCTTCAAGCGCCCGATAGACCTTCATATAGTGGTTGTGATGGACGGCTTTGTAGCGGACGGATGTCACCATGAAGCCGACGCACCCGGGTGCGTCGCCGAACTCCTCGATGGTTTCCAGCGCCGATTCAGGGTCGTTGAACGGCAGGAACATCATGGTCTTCAGCTTGGGATCCTTCTTCAGGATATTCTCGACCTGCCAGCGGTTGTAGGCCTTGCCGAGAATGGCTTCCATGTCGAATTGCGGATGCATGCCGAGGAAAAGCATCGGTGTCGGGAAAACCACCTGAACATCGATCCCCATCGCTTCGTAGGCGCGCTTGGCGAGAACGAGATCTCGGTGGCCGGCTTCCTTCAGCTCGCTCTCGTCGATTTTCTCGCTACGGGCCGCCTGATGCGGAATCCGTCCGCCCACGTCCTGATACCGCAGTGCCAGATCGCCGTTCAGCCCATAGGGCGGGTTGCCCGACCGGTGAAATACCATCTCCTCAGCGTTTGCACGCACGACCGGATCATCGATGTAGGTGATGATTTCCTTCCAGGATTCCGTCTCGGTGTGATGCGCATCGATGTCGGCGATGAAGATGTCGTCGAAATTCCGTTCATCCGCCTGTTTGCGCGCCTTGGCCAGCACATCGCGCGAATCCGTGTAGGTGGTGATTTCCTTTACCGGAATTTCCCTGGTCGGTTCTATGCCTGTATCCATGGTTTCGCTCCTAAATTTCTATATTCGTTTCAATCCAGTCATTCAGTCTTCGTTCCCTCGTGGCCTCTGGAACCACATCGCCAGATCGAAGGTAGACAGATTGACGGCTCTGAGCATATCCGAACATGTCATCACGACATCGGTCGCTGTCACCGCTTCCGGCCCGGTGTAGGGCGAGAAGAAGCGGTCTTCCATTTCTACCTTGTTCGCGAACAGCTTCGTGCCTGCCGTCAGCAGGCGTTGGACCGTTTCATCCGGAATGTTTTCGGTCTCGCCGTCCATCAGCGCACGCTCCACGATCTCGAGCGCCCGCGTCGCGGCCAGGTTCAGTTCCGAGGCGGCGTCTTCAGACGACGACATACACCTCTCCGTCCTTTACATCGACTTTGAACGGGCGAAGGCGAATGTTCTTGCTGCCCGGGTGACGTCCGTCGCGGACATTGTATTCGTATCCGTGCCACGGGCAGACGATATGTACATCCGTTTCCGAGAACTTTAGGCCATGCGCGGTTTTTTCGGTTTCGTGAATAACTTCTTCAACCTTGTTGATGATCTTGCCCTGACAGGCGGGCCCGCCCTGGTGCACGCAGTTATTTTCATAGGCATAGAATTCGCCATCGACATGAAAGACTCCGATTTCCAGGTCGCCCTGCGCGATAATCTTTCTGTCGCGGTCTCCGAACTCCTCGGTTCGCCCCACGTATATATCCGCCAATGTTCGTCCTCCACGATAACTTGTTGATTTTATGTGTCTAACTTTGGGGCATTCCCCGTTCAAACCATTCTACTGGATAAAATCATACACACCAATGCAATCTGGGCATCGGACGGATGCATCGTCCGGGAGGCATTATTGTGCCTGACTTGTTCCGGTTGGCGACGAAGCCGGCTTTGGTATAGATTACCGCCGTTTTTGAGTAGTTCTGTTGAATATGTGGAGCTGACGACATGTCGAAGAACCGCAGTCTGGGCGTTGTTCTGATCATTCTGGGCATTCTGGTGAACAATTAAGCCTATATGACCGATTTGGTCGGGAATTCGCACGATGGCCTGATTTACATGGGCTGGCGCGGGATCGTAGCGGCCATTCTGGGCCTTTTGGCAGTCGCGCTAGGTGTGATATCTCTATTGCGGGCCACGGATAAATCGTCTTCGTAATAAAATATCCAGGCATTAACAGGACCGTTAGTTTCGATTAGTAAATTCCCAGTATATTACGCATATCAAGCGTCTGAACTTACGAGGGGGGCGGCCGGGACGAATGCCCAGGTTGCGCGATACGGCTAACGATCCGGCGGCACTGCACCGGAGAATCTCGAAATCGACTCGGCGGCGGCCGGTCACGGACCGGCAACTCATTCTGCGCTCCAAGGGGCGGATCCGCTATATTCAGGTTCCCGCTTTCCTGCAGGTGTGCGGGATTATATTGACGGGTGCGTTTGCGGCTTGGGTGGCTCATTCCAGCTACACCTACGTCGCACACGAAAAAATTATTTCCGCAAAGGATGCGGCGATCGAGGCCCGAGAAAGGGCCAACCGGTCGATGCGGCTGGAACTCTCTGAAGCGCGTCGAAGCTTCGCCGAAGCGACGGTTTCCCTCGAACAGAATCACAAAGGACTCGTATCGCTTATTGGCCAGAACCAGGCGCTGAAAGGTAACCTGGAATCGTTACGGGTCGAATTGGCGCGCATCGGCAGCGAAAAGAAAAAGACAGAAGCTCAGAAACGGAGATACCGGGAGCAGGCGGAAGTCCTGGCCGGGCGGCTGAACGATACGGAGGAGAAAAATCAGGCGCTTGCCGCCGAATTGAAAAATACCGGATCCCAACTCGCCGATGCGCTGGCTGACAAAAGCAATGCGCGCAAGAACGGCGTGCGGATGAGCAATCGTGTATCCGAGCTTGAAAACCGGCTTGCTTCGTTGAAGGAGGCGCAGTCGGAATTGCTCGAACGTGTCGCCGATGTGTCTGGCTCGGAAATAAACAGGCTGCGGACCATCCTGGCGTCCACCGGAGTCAAGGTGGACGATTTGCTCAAGGCGCAAGGCGGTGCCGCGTTCGCACAGGGCGGGCCGTTCGAACCTGCGAAGAATGGTAAAGACGACGGTGTGGAGGAAAGCTTCGATGTGGCGCTTTCCACCGCCGGAGTCCGCCTGGACAGGCTGGAAGCGTTGCAGAAACTGATGCGGAACCTGCCGCTGGCGGCGCCGCTCGACTATTTCTACGTATCGAGCAAATACGGTCGCCGCAAGGATCCGATAAACGGCAGCTACGCCATGCATCGTGGCGTCGATTTCGGCGCTAAACACCGAGCTGTCGTTATGGCTACCGCGCCGGGCAAAGTCATTTACGCGGGCTGGAAGGGAAAGTTCGGCCGGTTCGTCGCGATCGATCACGGTAACGGAATTATCACCCGGTATGGCCATTTACGCCGAATCTATGTCAAACTCGGTGAGAAAGTGGAATTTCGGACAAAGATCGGTCAGATGGGCAGCTCGGGCAGGAGTACCGGTGTTCATCTGCATTATGAGATCCACGTGAACAAACGAAGCGTTGACCCACTCAAATTCATGAAAGCGGGAAAAAATGTTTTCAAAGGATAAAGAAGGCGGCGAGCGCCGCGCGCCCGGGGCACCGTCCCTGTTGAGCGCCGGCATGCAGGTTACCGGCGATATCGTCAGCGACGGAGAGTTTCAGATCGACGGCACGTTGTCCGGCGATATCCGCTGCGCCCGTCTGACTGTGGGAGAAAGCGGGAAGATCAACGGATCCGTCGTCGCCGACGAATGCCTGATCCACGGCGAAGTCGTTGGGCAGATCAAATCGGAGTCCGTTACCCTGTCGCGGTCTTCGCGGGTGGAAGGCGATGTCCTTCACGATATGCTGGCGATTGAACCCGGCGCGCGTCTGGACGGTCACTGCCGGCGCATCGACAAGGTCGAGGCCGACGACCCGAAGCTAGATCTTGTCGTCACCGACGTGGATCGCAACTCTTTCTAACCGGTTAGGATATCGGCGAATAGTTTTCGGTCGATATTGCCGCCCGACATCACGACACAAATATTTTTTGCCGATCCGGCAAGCTTACCTGACAACACGGCGGCAAGTCCGACGGCGCCGCCCGGTTCCACCACGACACGTGCATCGAGATACGCGGCGCGTACCGCCGCTTTGACGTCGTCCTCGGTCACGGCAACTCCGCCCGACAGGGTTCGGCGCATGATCTCGAAGGTCAGTTTCCCGGGGGTTGGAACCAGCAGTGCATCGCAGATCGACGCAGACCCCGGGGAATTGGCAAGACGCTTGCCGGCTGCCAGGGAACGGGCCGTATCGTCGAAGTGTTCGGGTTCGGCAGCCAGCACGTTTACATGCGGTGCGGCGTCTTTCACCGCGATGGCACAACCGGCAATCAGTCCGCCGCCTGAACAGGGAACCAGAAACGTGTCCGGGACGGCGCCGATCTCTTCCATCTGCTGCATCGCTTCCAGCCCGACCGCCCCCTGACCCGCGATAACGGCCGTATGATCGTAGGGAGGCACAATGACGGCGCCTGTGCGATCTGACATGTCTGCGGAAATCGCTTCCCGGTCTTCGCTGTTTCGGTCGTACAGAACGACCTCCGCGCCCAGTGCCCTGGTAATTTCGACCTTCACGTCCGGCGCGTCTTTTGGCATCACGATGGTCGCGTTCGTTCCGCGCCGGCGGGCTGCCCAGGCGACCGCCTGTGCATGATTTCCCGATGAATAGGCTACAACGCCAGCGCCGATATCGATATCGGGAATCTGGGCGATCAAGTTCCAGGCGCCGCGCACCTTGAAGGCGCCGACGGGCTGGAACATCTCGCATTTCAGAAATACGCGGGCGCCGGCCCGGTCGTTGAGACGTTCGGATTCAAGGAGGGGTGTTCGGACCGCGATTCCAGCCAGGCGTTCGGCAGCAGCGCGGATATCTCCGATATCCGGCAGTGCGTCAGTGCCGCCCAAGAAAATCATCCAGCGCGGCGCGCGATTCCGGCTCCGCGAGTGTCGGGACATGCCCGGCACGCGGAATTTCGACGGCCACCAGATCCGGTTTTACTGTCTGCATTTCGGCAAAACAGGCCGGTGAGAGGATATCAGATTCCGCACCCCGCAATACGAGTGCGGGAATGTCCGCCAGCGCTCGGAAAAGCGGCCACATATCCGGAATTTCATAGTCGGAAGCCAGCAGGGGCTTTGCGATGTTGACGTCCCAATCGAACCGCAGCTTCCCGTCGTCGCATCGTCGGAAAGTGTTTTCCGCCATTCTCAGCCAGATGCCTTCGTCCTGAAACGTCAGATTGGGCAGCATCCTTTTGATCGTAACGACAGCGGCATCCCAGTCGTCATGGGGCCGGTCTTCCTTGATGTAGTCGATGATGAAGTCGAGGCCTTCCGTTTCCACTACAGGGCCCACGTCGTTCATAACCACGGCGGCCAGCGCGGTCGGCATCGCGGCGGCCATGCCCATCCCGAGAATACCACCCAGAGACGTGCCGACGACGACGACGCGGTGCACGTTCAGCGCGGCTAGAATATCCTGGATATCGCGGATGTAGGTGCGGGGGTCGTAATTGGACCAGTTCGCATCGTATTGCGACTGGCCGCGACCACGGTAGTCCGGGCAGATCACCCGCCGACCGTCGCTGCTGTAGCGTTCGGCAAGTGACTCGAAATCCTTTGAATTGCGGGTCAGTCCGCCGAGGCAGAAAAGCGGAACACGTGGATCCAGCGGATTGCCGTAGTCACGTAGATACAGCGACAGATTGTCGAAGCTGGTAATTCTACGTTCCAGGAAAGGCATCGTGTCGGTCTTAAAGGCTCAGCAGGTCTGGCAGATCGGACAGGGTTTTTATTTCGGCATGCGGTCCCGCGGGGAGATTCTCCCGCGGTTGGTCGAAACGGTTCACCCAGGCGACGACGAAGCCGAACGCAGCCGCGCCATGCGCATCCCAGCCGTTCGACGACTGAAAGGATATGTGGTTGGCGGCGACTTTCAGCTCGTCAACCGCTATCTGGTAGGTCGAAGGGTGAGGCTTGAAAATGCCCACTTTCTCGATCGACAGAACGCCGTCCAGCAGTGAATAGATATTTGCGCTTTTTGCTGCTGCGATCAGCATCGACGGTTCGCCGTTCGACAGAATTGCCGTTTTCATGCCGCTGTCCTTCAATTGCGTCAGGACATCGATCACTTCCGGATAGGCGTCGAGCTGCAGATAAAGCTCCATAAGCTTTGCCCGCAGACCGTCGTTTTCCATGCCCAGCGCGCGCATGGAATAATCGAGCGCGTCCCCTGTGACTTGCCAGAAATCCTCGTGCCGTCCCATCAGACTTCGCAACCAGGTGTACTGCAGCTGTTTGTGCCGCCACATTTCGGATAGCGCATCGGCTTTTTCGCCAAGTTCGTCCTTCATTCGTGCCGCTGCCGAATGGACGTCGAACAATGTGCCGTAGGCGTCGAAAACGCAGGCTTCCACTTCGCCAAAACTGGGGTCGGACATCGTATTCTCCTGTTCCGCGTAAACTATCCATGCGAAGCGGGGGGGGCAATGGGGCGATGCGCTATCTCTGCAGGTCGCGGACGATTCCTTCGGCAAGCTGAGCTTCGCCAAGCCGTATGCGGTATACCTGAATGTTTTCCATCATCCGTTGCACGTAGTTGCGCGTCTCGCGATAGGGTATGGATTCGACCCAGTCGATCACATCGACATCCGCCTCACGGGGGTCCCCGTTCTCGCGAACCCACCGTTTAGCGGCGCCGGGACCGACATTATAGGCCGCTATTGCCAGAACGTACGATCCGTCGAACCGCGACAGAAGCCGGGCCAG
>Ga0181592_10000412_pt1 | contig 32476 bp, 31 predicted proteins | sample 071ome_20_FD_133755 | JGI IMG/M metagenome (GOLD analysis project Ga0181592, IMG submission 133755) | Coastal salt marsh microbial communities from the Groves Creek Marsh, Skidaway Island, Georgia - 071412BT metaG (megahit assembly) | ecosystem: Environmental > Aquatic > Marine > Intertidal...
AAGGCGCGCCCACCGAAGTCGGTGGGTCCGGAAATCCACCCGAAGCCAGCGTCGAAACGCTTGCGTCGCCACTCCTGAGCGCGGGCCACGTCGTCGCGTTCGCTGTTGCGATCCTTTTCCTCGAACATCGAGACCTTGTCGGAGCCTTCGCCCCACACGAATTTCTTCTCGGCCTGTTTGCGCGTGGCGTTGGCTTCGAGGAAGGCGAGTGCCTCGGCTTCGAAATCGGGCAGCGACGGGAGTCCGGATGCGGTCGACATGGTGCATCACCGTACTGTCGGCTCGAGTCCGGTTTCGATTCGGGCGACGTGTCGAATGCGCCACTAATGTGGGCCCATGGGTCAACCCGTTCTCGTCGTCGAGAAGCCGAGTCGCCGTCCGGGCATCGTCCGCTTCGAAGCCAATCGCAGCCTCTCGGGCATGGGTCACGAGACATTCGTGCTCGGTGACCGGTCGGCACACTCGTCGGCCGACACTCCCTCGGCCGAACTCGCCCGTCGCCTCTTCGCGACCGGTCGGGTGGCGGGTGTGCACGTGTACCAGAACATGGTCACCGTCGATCTGGAGAAAGGCTTCGACTCGGCCGGGCTGGTCGACGTCGTGCGAGATCTGTACCAGTACTGGAAGCCCGGTATGGAACCGCCGGCCTTCGAAGATCTGGTTCCCGAGGTCGAGGAGTCGTCGGCTCCTACCGTCGATGCTGGTGGCGACCCGAAATTGGCCGAGGCCCTGAAAAAGGTGCCGGCCCACTTGCTGGAGCGCAGCCGAGCCGCCCGCCAGCGCCTGAAGGGTTGATCTGAGCGTCTGAGGCCCACCGCCGGTCTTTTCTAGGGAAATCGACGGTTTGCGGGTGTTTCAGAAATCACGTCGCACGATCACGCAGTGCGGATCGGGCCGATTTACCCTTCTCGCGTGAACTCCGAACCCATGTCGCTCGACGACGCAGCGAAGGTTCTCGGCGTGCACTACATGACGGTGTACCGCTATGTCCGGCAGGGGAAGCTGGCAGCTACTCGTGTCAAGGGTGTTTGGCAGGTCACACATCACGCGCTCGAAGAATTCCGGAAGCGGTCGAACGAGCGAGCGACCACGCCGCGGTCGAGTACGGACGCCCGGCGGACTGGTGACTACTCGGGTGAGCTCTTGCGTTGCCTGGTGAACGCCGATGCCGGAGGGGCCTGGCAGGTGATCCAGCGGGCCATCGACGCCGGCAGCGACACCGAAGAGGTGTATCTCGACATCGTTTCGCCGGCCCTGGCCGAAATCGGCGGGCAGTGGTCGCGTGGTGAGATCGACATCTCGATCGAACACCAGGCCACTGTCATCGTGACCCGTCTCGTGGGTCAGTTGAGTCCGCGATTCGTCCGCCGTGGTCGACGTCGTGGCGACGTGTTGATCGGCGGCCCGGCCGGGGAGCGTCATGCGCTTCCCCTGGCCATGTTGGCCGACCTCTTGCGACTCGAGGGGTGGGAGGTGCTCGACCTCGGCGCCGATACGCCGGCCAACTCGTTCGTGCACGCGGCGTCGCGCATGCCGGGTCTGACCGCCGTGGGCGTCAGTGTGACCACGCCAGTGGCGGTGCCGGGTGCGGTGGAAGTGGTTCAAGCCCTACGGCGAGCCATCGGCGACGAGGTTCCGGTGGTGCTCGGTGGTGCGGCCATCGCCGACGCCGAGGTGGCTCGAGAACTCGGGGCCGATTTCTTCGCTGACGGAGCTCGGGGGTTCGTCGAGTTCCTGAACGAACTGTCGGGTCGGCCGAGTTCTCGCCGGTCGTCTGCGGGTCGGTCGGGCTCCTCGGTCAGCGACAACTGACCCGACTGTATCGAACACCTGTTCGATACAGTCGGCGCATGGCCACCAGTTCTACGACCGCCTTTTCGATCCGGTCTCTCACGTTCGCCCACGAGCGCACCGTGCCGGTGCATCCCGTCCTCGTACCTGTTGTCGGGTCAGGCCTCGTTCGCGGCCAGACCGTGATGTGCACCGGTCCGGCGTCGATGTCGTGTGCAACGGCTCTTCTCGTCGCCCCCACTCAGCACGGATCGTGGGCGGCCGTCATGGGCGTGCCCTCTTTCGGAGTGCTCGCCGCAGCCGACATGGGTGTGGCCCTCGAGCGCATCGTGTTCGTCGACGATCCACATCGCGTCGGCGCCGATGCGGCCAACGTTCTCGGAGCTCTCGTCGACGGATTCGATCTCGTCGTCACGTCGGCCGATGTGATGTCGTCGCTGTCACCGTCGTTGGCGCGTCGATTCGCAACCCGTCTGCAGTCGCGCGGTGCGGTGTGCATCGTGGTCGACGACACACGGGCCGTCTCGGCTGATCTGCGTCTCGACACCGAGGTGTCTGCGTGGAGCGGAATCGGTGACGGTCACGGTCGCCTGTGCACGCGTCGTGTACGTGTCGACGTCGATGGCCGTCGTCATCGACAGTCTCGTCGCGATGGTTCACTTCGGCATGAGGTGTTGTTGCCCGGCCCAGGCGGCCAGCTCGAAGAGATCGACGCGGTGAACGTCCCTGATGGCTCGGTCGTCAGGTTGCGCTCGGTGCCATGAGCCCGCCGCGGTGTGCCGTCGTCTGGTGTACCGACTGGCCGGTCACGGCGGCTGTTCTGGCCGGAACGGCCGGTCGGGGCCCGCAGTTCGATCCGAGCGCGCCTCTCGCCGTGGTGCACGCCCGTCGAGTCCAGGCTTGTTCGGCGGCGGCGTCACGGGACGGAGTGCGTGTGGGGCAGACACGACGTGATGCACAAGGAGCGTGTCCGCATCTCGTGCTCGTTCCGCACGATGCCGATCGTGATGCTCGTTTCTTCGAGCCGGTGGTTCGTGCCATCGGTGAGCTGGTCCCACTTCTCGACGTCGAGACACCGGGTCGACTTCTCATGGCCACACGTGGCCCGTCGCGTTACGTGGGTGGCGACGAGCGATTGGCCGAGCGACTGATCGACCTCGCCGTGGGTGCCATCGAGCAAGCGAGTGGAGTTGCAGCGATCGGAGTCGGGATCGCCGACGGACGTGTAGCGGCCATGCTCGCCGCCCGTCGATCGATCGCAACCGGACGACCGATCGTGGTTCCATCGTCGTCCACGGCCGAGTTCCTCGCGCCGCATCCGGTGTCGGTTCTCGTTCCGACCATCGGGGCCGACTCCGACATCGTCGACCTGCTTCGACGTCTCGGCCTCGAGACGTTCGGTCACGTGGCTCAACTCACATCGGCGCAGTTGTCCGATCGTTTCGGCCGTTGGGGCGACGGTCTCTATCGAGTGGTCACCGGTCTCGATGACACGCCGCCAGCGGCCGTTCCACCCCCCGATGATCTCTCGGTGTCGCGGGTGTTCGACGATCCGATCGGTCAGATCGATCAGGTGGTGTTCGCAGCCAAGGTCCTGGCCGACACGATCGAGGAGTCGCTGTCCGATCGTGGTCTGGTGTGCACGCGTCTCGTGGTCGATGCCGAGTCCGAGCACGGAGAACGATCGTCACGGGGATGGGTTCATGCCGATGGTCTTGCGTCGGCGGCGATCGTCGATCGAGTGCGTTGGCAGCTCGTCGGTTGGATCGACGGTGACGATCCTCCGTCGGCTGGTATCACGTCGTTGTCGATCGTTCCGACCGACGTGCGTCACGACAGCGCTCAGCAGCGTGGTTTCTGGGGTGAGCGCACTCAGGCCGACGACACGGCTGCCCGCGCCATGACGCGTCTCGTCGGACTGCTCGGTCCCGATGCCGTGACTCTCGCGTCCTGGCGTGGCGGTCGTCATCCTCACGATCAGTTCGAGCTCGTGCCCTTCGCGTCACTCGGTGCCGATGATCGACGTTTGATCCCACGGCCGATCGCTTCGTCGCCGTGGCCGGGGGCACTTCCGGCGCCGGCACCATCGGTGGTGCACATCGAGCCGCGACCGATCGACGTCGTCGATGGCGATGGTCGCGCTGTCGCCGTGAACGGACGAGGGCTCGTGAGTGCTCCACCGGCACGTGTGCGCATCGGCCGCGACGAGAGGCGAGTCGTGGCGTGGGCCGGACCGTGGCCGTTCGAAGAGAAGTGGTGGACTTCGCAACGGCGACGAGCGGCTCGCTTCCAGTTCGTACTGGGCGGTGAACGAGGCCCGGACGCCTACATGGTCTGGCTCGAGAACGGCCGATGGTCGATCGTCGGCGAATACCGCTGATTCGCGAACAGGTCGAGGTGTCGGTCAGCCGGCACGCCGGACCAGTGGCTTCGACCGGTCGTCGGCGCCCACGGTGAGATCGTCGGAGAGTCGAAAGCCCACACCACGCACCGTGTGCCAGTAGTCGACGGCCGAGCATCGCTCCCGAAGTTTGCGTCGCAGATTCGACAGATGGACATCGACCACATGACTGTCGCCGAACCAGTTCGGTCCCCAGACCGATTCGATCAGTTCGATACGTGTCACCACGTGATTCGGAGTACGACAGATGCGGGCGAACAGGTCGAATTCGAGTTTGGTGGACGGGACGAGATGTCCGTTGACATGGATCTCACGACGGTTGATGTCGACGACGAGAGGGCCGAAAGTCTGCGAGTCCTCGACGATGGGCGACGACTCGGGCTCGCCACACGAGATTCGCGTGGCGAGGTTGGCGCAGCGCAAGGCGATCTCGTCGGCGGCTGTGTCGGTGGCCACCACGTCATCGGCGCCGAAGCGCAGAGCGGCGAGTCGCTGTTCGCGACTGTTGCCGCCCACCACCACGACACCGACGCGTCGAAGGTCGCGAAGTCGTGCGGCGAGCGGAGTCACGGCGGGGTGGATTTCGCGCGCGTCGATCAGGACGACATCGGGCTCGTAGGCGGTGAGCATGGCGACGGTGGCCACCTCATCGACAGTCGAACGCACGGTGTGTCCGATGTGATCGAGGGCGTGCTCGATCGAACGACGGTCGGACGGATGGGAGAGAGCGACGAGAATTCGTCGTTCGGTCGAGCTGCGTCGGACGTGTTGGTGGGAGCGGTTCGGGCGGATCTCGTGAACGGTCATGACGGTCCTTGTCTCGTCGGTCGTGCCCGTGTGTCGGACACGGCCACCGGCGGTGGCACCGGTCATGAGCCGTGACCAGTCGACCTCTCGCGCTTTTTTGCCGAAATTCGTCCTGTGGGTGGGACGTGGCCTTGATTGACTGTGCGGGTGACCTCAGCCAACGAGCCGCAACCGGAGACCCGCGCCGTCCGGGGTGGTCGTACGCCTGATGTTCGGGCCCTGGCTCCGGTCCTGTGGGCGTCCACGACCTTCGAAATCGACTCACTTGCCGAAGGTCGTCGTTTGGCCCACTCGTCACGAGCGGCCGAGTTCTACAGCCGGCACGGCAATCCCACGGTGAACGCCTTCGAAGAGGCGGTGGCCGAACTGGAGGGGGCCGAGGCGGCACGGGCCTACTCCTCGGGGATGGGAGCGATCGCCGGCGTCGTTCTCGGCTTGTGCAGTAAGGGTGATCACGTCGTGGCGCAGAGACAGGCCTACGGCGGGACCACACAGTTGCTGGCCGGCGTGTGCCCTCGTTTCGGCATCGACGTCACCTTCGTCGACGCCACGAAACCGGGTGCTTTCGCCGACGCCGTGATTCCGGGGCGCACGATGCTCGTACTCGCCGAGACACCGGCCAATCCGCTGCTCGATTTGGCCGACCTCGACGAATTGGGTGCGATCAAAGGTCCGATCACCGCAGTCGATTCGACCCTTGCTACTCCTCTCGGTGTACGACCGCTCGAATATGGCGTGCAGTTGACGATCCACTCGGCCACCAAGGCCATGGCCGGACACAACGACGCAACCCTCGGAGTGGTGACTGGTGAGCGCGATCTCATCGACGCCCTATGGGGGTTCGCCGTTCTGCAAGGAGCGTGTGCGTCGCCGTTCGACGCGATGAACGGATTGCGTGGTCTGCGAACGCTCGGTCCGCGTCTGCGTCAGCAAGAAGAAACGGCGGTGGCGGTCGGGCGGATGCTCGAATCGCACTCGGCGGTCTCGTGGGTGCGGCATCCGCGTCTCGAGTCGCATCCGCAGTTCGAACTCGGCGCGCGGCAGTACCGGCGATTCGGGGGAGTGCTGTCGTTCGAGTTGACCGGTGGTTTCGACGCCGGAGCCCGTTTCGTCGATTCGGTACGTCTGTGTCGACAGGCCACGTCGATGGGCGGTCCCGAGACCCTGGTGACTCATCCGGCGTCGACGACCCATGCCGGATTGCTGCCCGAGGAGCTGGCGGCAGCCGGCATCACGCCCGGGACGGTGCGTATGAGTTGTGGGCTCGAGCACACCGACGACGTCCTCGCTGACGTCGCCCAGGCCCTCGGGTAGGTGTTCTGAGTCGGACGACCCCTTGTGGGATCGAACATATGTTCGATAACGTCTCGTCGTGGCACGAGCGAATCAGTCCTGGGGGATGCAAGGCCCCTCCACCTGGGCCGAACTCGAAGCCCGTCTCTCCGGCCGCTCCCATCAGGGGTCGGCTCCGGTCACCCCTCGTCCGCCAGAGCCTGATTCTCGTGCGATGCCTCGGGTCCGATCCCGTGTGCCGTATGCCGAATTGCACTGCCACTCGAATTTCTCGTTCCTCGACGGGGCCTCCGACCCCGACGAACTGGTTGCCGAGGCCGATCGTCTCGACCTCACCGCTCTCGCTCTCACCGATCGCAACGGTTTGTACGGTGTCGTGCGGTTCGCCGAAGCGGCACGCGAGGTCGGCCTTCCGACGGTGTTCGGCTCCGAACTCGTCGTGCAGCACACCACCGGTGAACGGCAGCTCGTCGTCCTCGCCGACGGTCCGGCGGGCTACACACGACTCGCCCGTGCGATCAGTCTTGCGCAGTTGAACGGATCGAAGAATGCGCCACGTTGCACCATCGCCGATCTGGCCGAAGAAGGGCGCGGACACTGGTGGGTTCTCACCGGCACACACGACGGAATCGTGCCTCGCGCCCTCGCCGAACACGGCCCGAGCGCGGCGATTCGCGAACTGCGCGATCTGGTCGATGCATTCGGACGCGACCGAGTGGTGGTCGAGCTGTGGGATCAGGGTGATCCCCTCGACTCGGCACGCAACGACGCATTGGCAGAAATGGCAGCTCGACACGACGTGCAGTGCATCGCGGCGACCGACGTGCGTTACGCCTCGCCGGCCGGCCGTCGTCTGGCGTCGGCTCTTGCCGCCGTGCGACGACGTTCGAGTCTGACCGAAGCCGATCCGTGGGCAGCGGTGTCGGGAACCGCTCATCTGCGCAGTGGTGACGAACAGAGTCGGCGGTTCGCCCGCTATCCCGGTGTGGTCGAGGTCGCGGCCGAGATCGGTCGGGCTTCGGCATTCGATTTGTCCCTCGTCGCCCCCAGACTTCCGCCGTACCCGTGTCCCGACGGACTGACCGAGATGCAGTTCTTGCGTCGTCTCGCCGAAGAGGGTGCGACACATCGCTACGGTCGACGTCCAGCGGCCGGCGAAGACCTCAGTCTGCGATCACGGGCCTGGCGGGCTGTCGACCACGAGTTGTCGGTGGTCGACGCACTCGGTTTCGCCGGTTACTTCCTCGTGGTGTGGGACATCGTCCAGTTCTGTGTGCGTTCCGACATCTATTGCCAGGGCCGGGGAAGCGCGGCCAACAGCGCCGTGTGCTACTCGCTCGGCATCACCAAGGCCGATGCAGTGTCACTCGGGTTACTTTTCGAACGTTTCCTGTCGCCTGAACGTGACGGACCGCCCGACATCGATCTCGATATCGAGAGCGGTCGTCGCGAAGAAGTGATCCAATACGTGTACGAACGTTATGGCCGTCATCACACGGCTCAGGTGGCCAATGTGATCACGTATCGCGCCCGTTCGGCCGTGCGCGACATGGCACGTGCTCTCGGTTACGCGCCGGGCCAGCAGGACGCCTGGTCGAAACAGATCGATCGATGGGGGCGGGTGCACAAGGTGGCCGAGCAGACCGGTCCCGACGGTCGACCCGATCACAGCATTCCGGCCGACGTTCTCGAGTTGGCGTCGAGTATCGAAGACATGCCACGGCATCTCGGAATCCATTCGGGTGGCATGGTGATCTGCGACCGGCCGGTCATCGAAGTGTGTCCGGTCGAATGGGCCACCATGCGTGATCGCAGCGTGTTGCAGTGGGACAAGGACGATTGCGCGGCAGCCGGACTCGTGAAATTCGACCTACTCGGACTGGGCATGTTGTCGGCTCTGCACGGTGCCGTCGACCTCGTTCGCGACGTCGAAGGAATCGAGATCGATCTGGCCACGCTCCCACAGGACGACGACGTCTATGCCATGTTGTGCCGAGCCGACACCGTCGGTGTGTTCCAGATCGAGTCCCGTGCGCAGATGGCCACCTTGCCACGGCTCAAGCCCCGCCGCTTCTACGACTTGGTGGTGGAGGTCGCACTCATCCGCCCCGGACCCATCCAAGGCGGCTCGGTGCATCCCTACATCCGTCGGCGCAACGGCCAGGAGCCGATCACCTATCTGCATCCTCTCCTCGAGAACAGTCTCGGAAAGACGCTCGGCATTCCGCTCTTCCAGGAGCAACTCATGCAGATGGCGATCGACGTCGCTGGGTTCACGCCATCCGAGGCCGATCAACTGCGTCAGGCCATGGGGTCGAAACGCAGTGCCGAACGTATGCGACGTCTACGTGATCGTCTGTACGTCGGGATGGCCGAGCGTGGAATCGTCGGTCCGATCGCCGACGAGATCTTCGACAAGATGGCTGCGTTCGCGAACTACGGGTTCCCCGAGAGTCATTCGGTGTCGTTCGCCTATCTCGTGTACGCGTCGTCGTGGCTGAAGTTGCATCATCCAGCGGCGTTCTACGCCGGCTTGTTGAATGCCCAACCGATGGGCTTCTGGAGTCCTCATTCACTCGCCCAGGACGCACGACGGCATGGTGTCGTGGTTCGTACGCCCGATCTGGCGGTATCTGATGCCGGCGCCACCCTCGAATCATGTCCTGAGAGTCATGGGGACTACGCCGTTCGCCTCGGACTCGGTGAGGTGCGCGGTGTCGGAACGGAACTCGCGGCATCGATCGTCGACGATCGTCGACGCAATGGCGCGTATTCGTCCATCGAAGACCTCGTACGACGCATTCCGTCAGTCACCCGAGCTCACGTGGAAGCGTTCTCGACGGCCGGAGTCTTCACCGAATCCTTGGGTGTGAGCCGCCGTGAGGCGTTGTGGGCAGCTGGCGCGGCATCCGATTCACGCTCGGATCGTCTCGAAGGTGTTCTCACGGCAGCCCATGCGCCGCGGCTTCCCGGACTGGAGCCCGTCGACGAAGCCATCGCCGACCTCTGGGCCACCGGAATCGCGCCAACCGGACACCCCACGCAGTTCGTGCGCGCGCGCCTCGACGAACTCGGTGTGGTGACAGCCGATCGGTTGGCCACGATCGATGCCGAGCGAGTGTGGGTGGCCGGTGTCGTCACCCATCGCCAACGTCCGGCGACGGCGCAGGGCACCACGTTCATGAATCTGGAGGACGAAACCGGACTCATCAACGTGGTCGTGTCGGTGGGTTGTTGGAAGCGATTTCGAGCCGCGGCTCGTGGCGCATCCTCACTTCTGGTGCGAGGCCGTCTGCAACGGGCCGAGGGAGTGGTCAACGTCGTCGCCGATCACATCGCCCCACTGCGGGGATCTGGTGAGGAATGTTCACCGTATGGGTCGAAAAGTCTCGCCAGAAACTGGCGCTGACTGTTTCGCTCAGTGGCGAGACGTGGTGGAAGCCATCACGCCGAGCGCGACGAACACCGTTCCGGCCACGTACCTCTGCACGAACGGCAGGGTGCGTCCCGACACGAGCACCTGTCGCAGTGCACTCGCCGTGAACGCATAGGTTCCATCGGTCAGGCATCCGATCGCCACGAAGATCGAACCGAGAATCAACGATTGCGACCAGGCCGCTCCGTTGTCGGGATCGATGAACTGCGGCAGATACGACAAGAAGAAGAGTGCAACTTTCGGGTTGAGGGTGTTCACGACCACACCTTGGCGGAATGCGCGGGGTCGCGACATCGAGGGCATCGCGCCGGCGATCGTGTTCGGTACGGTCGCCAAGGTTCGAATTCCGACGAACACCAAGTAACCGACTCCCAACCACTTGACGGCATTGAATGCGGTAGCCGATGTGGCGAGAACCGCCGACAGTCCGACCGACGCTGCGATCACGTGGACGAAATTGCCGAGTTCGAGTCCGGCTACGGCCGCGAATCCAACCTCTCGGCCGTCCGAAACGCTGCGATTCAAGACGTAGATCACCGCCGGTCCAGGAATCACGAGCAGCGCGAGTGACGCAATGGCGAAGGTGATGACGGACGACAGGTCGGGCACGGAGCGACTCTAGGAGTCAGTGGGTGTCAGGGACGAACATTGATGGCGGTCGCGGGCGGTCCGATTTCGATCAGGTCGTCGACGAGCGCGGCGAGGTCGAACGGAACGAAGTGAGCGTCAGAGGCACGTAGTTCGTCGGGCGTCCACCAGCGGATTTCGTGGAGGAATTCGGTTCGTAATTCGTCCCACGAGAGGGAGGGCTCGGGTGGGAATTCGCGATCGATGGTGACGAGGTGGATGTGCTCGCGTTGACCGTCCCAGTTGCCGTCGAGGAACGGGAAGTGGTGCTCACGCGTCCAGATGTGTGGGCCGATCTCTCGGCCCGCCAATCCGATTTCCTCGTGGAGTTCCCGTTGGAGGGCATCGACGTGGCTCTCACCGATTTCGAGACCGCCACCGGGCAGAGCCCATTGCGTCCCGGCCGGAAACTCGAAACGAACGAGGAGGATCGACGGCCGAGGGCTGAGCACCACGGCCCGGGCCGCCGGTCGGATCCGGAGATCGTCAGTCACCTCGATCAGTCGCCAGGGGTGTCACGTAAGCCGTCATTGAAGGCCCGGTACATCTCGTAGACATTCTTGCACTCCTCGCACATCGGTAGTCGCTTCGGGTCGCGAGACGGCACCCAGACATAGCCGCACAAGGCCTCGATCGGCGTCCCGGTCACCCGAGCCTCCAGGATCTTGGCTGCTGCATTCTCACCCGGGCCGACTTTCACGATATGGGCTCGGGTGGGTTCGCCGGTCTCGGTGACCTCGTCGATGTCGACGTCGATGTCGACATCGGGGCGGGTCTGCGTCGAACTCACCACGTCAGTCAACCAGATCTACACTGACTCGCATGCCCGTGTACGAGTTCCGCTGCAAGACCTGCGATGTCACGTTCGACGAACGCCGATCCATGTCGGCGGCCAACGATCCGGCGACGTGTCCCGACGGCCATGCGAATGCCGTACGTCTCCTGTCGGTGTTCGCATCAGTGGGTGGCGCTGTGGCGACCTCATCGAGTCCGGCGCCACGCACCGGTGGCGGATGCGGTTCGGGTTGTGGATGTGCGCATTGACGGTACGTCGACTGATGGAAATTCGATTCTCCCGCCCGACGACGTGGGAGAAGGACGAGTAGGTTGATCGTATGGCTTCTTGGATCGTGACCATCGTGGCGACAGCAGTCGGCATCGGTGTGGGTGCGCGAGCACTCGGTGCGCGCCCGAAGCCGATCCCGGTGCGAGTTCGGCCGGAGCGTCGACGCTGACTCTGTACGTCGACGGTTCGCACTGGTGGTTTCGTGACCGACGCTGGTGCCATTTGGTGAGTGACACGAGCGTCGACGAGTTGCACGACTTCGCGGCCCGTCTCGGGCTGTCGGAACGAGCCTTTCACGGCGATCATTACGATCTGCCCGACGAGTACCGTCCACGGGCCATCGCGGCCGGCGCGCACGAAGTGGGGAGCCGCGACATCGTGCGCATTCTGCGTGACACCGGGCTACGACGTCGCGTCGGGGCCGACGAGCGGCCACACGTCGTGCGTTGACGACGGTCCGAATCGGATCCAGGCCTCGATTGGCAATCCGTGACGCGGCGCGCCGACGACCTCGGCGACGAGTGGATCGGATAGATCGAGTGGAAGAGGTGTTCGTTCAGCCATGACAAGACCGCGCAGGTCGGTGTCGAGCGTCGCGTCGTGGATGATGGCGAAGAGATCGGCGAGGCGATCGCGCTGGGGGTCGACCGCCACACTCAGCGACCCGATGAGGCGGTGATCGACGAGAAAGATCAACAGGCGATCTCGAGGTGACATGAGGGACGCGGCCAAGTCGGCGACATCACGCGGATCGACCAATGGGTCGACGCCGGCACGAAGTAGCGAGCGAGTGATCATGGGGACTCCGTTCGTGAGGAACGGGGAAGTCGAGTCGAGATTAGAAGAGGGGTGTGACGGGGTCGGACGACTCAGCCAGCGACCTGCACACTGATCAGCACCGCTCCCACCCCGACGGCGAGTGGCGCGAGGTAGGTCGCCCAGGTGGGAGCCGGCTTCCACGACGGTGCCAGCATCACGACACCGCACAGCGCGCCGGCCACGGCACCACCGACGTGTCCACCGATCGAGATTCCCGGAATGGTGAAGGTCAACACGAGGTTGATCACGAGAAGCGCGCCGATGCCGGTTTGGAACACGTTCATGCCACGGCGTTGCATGCCGATGGCGGCCGCCGCCATCAGGCCGAAGACGGCTCCGGATGCACCGCCGTGCAATCCGCCTCGATCGGCTTGGATCACGAGAGCACCGAGTGATCCACCGAGAAGGGATGCCATGTACAGAAGTCCGAAACGCAGGCGACCGAGCGGCGGTTCGAGCATCTGGCCGAGTTGATAGAGGAGCCACATGTTCATGCCGATGTGCAAGATGCCGAAGTGGAGGAATCCGGCAGTCACCAACCGATACCACTCGCCGGTGATCTGCAGAACGAATTTGTTCAGACCGAGCTGGAATTCGCGTTCGGACACCTGGCTCCCGAAGCCGGCGGCACCGACGTCACCGGACACCACCCATACGAACACGCCGACGTTGATCACGATGAGGGCGAGGGTGACGAGGATCGACTGGCGGGCGTTCCAATAGCGAACTCGGGTTGAAGCCGACGGCCGAGACCGGCGGAGGCAATCGATGCATTGGCTACCCACCGACGCTTGAACGAGGCATTCGCCGCACGCCGGTCGACCACACCGTGTGCACGACCGACCGGTCACTCGGTCGGGATGACGTGTGCAATGGGCGACAGTGGGGGGAGGGAACTCGGACATATCAGGTGATGGGGTCGGTGTTCACCGTACGAGAGACGGTACCCCTGATTGCTACGGTCGGAGCGGTTGGGGGACGGTTGTCCGCCACAGTGCGAAGGGGGAGAGCATGGCCTGGGATTTCGAAACCGAGCCCGAGTTCGAAGAGAAGTTGGAGTGGATGCGCGGGTTCGTGCGCGATGAGATCATTCCACTCGAAACCCTGGCCGATGTTTGGCGCGCTCCGGGTGGACGGGAGAAGTTCGCGACCGTCACCCAACCGTTGAAGGACGAAGTGAGACGGAGAGGCCTCTGGGCGGCGCATCTCCCACCCGATATGGGTGGCCTCGGATTCGGTCAGGTGAAGCTCGGCCTCATGCACGAGATCCTCGGGCAATGCGGCTATGCGCCGAGCATCTTTGGCAACAACGCGCCCGACAGCGGCAATGCTGAATTGCTCGCCGTCGGCGGGACGCCCGAACAGCGCGAAACGTGGATGCAGCCACTCCTCGAGGGCCGTTTGCGATCGTGCTTCAGCATGACCGAGCCAGGGGCTGGTGCCGATCCGACTTTGCTCAGCACCTCGGCCATGCGCGACGGCGACGAATGGGTGATCAACGGGCACAAGTGGTTCTCGTCGAACGCTTCGGTCAGCGACTTCCTCATCGTGATGGCTCGGACCGGCGACGCCGACACGAGTGCCTACAAGGCCTACTCGATGATCATCGTGCCGACGAGGACTCCGGGCGTCAACATCGTCCGTGATGTGCCCACCATGGGCGAACCCGATCACCGGACCGGCGAACCCGGAGGCCACGCCGAGATCGTGTACGACAACGTTCGAGTGCCGTTCGGCAACGTCGTGGGTGGGGCCGACGGAATCGGCCAGGGTTTCGCGCTGGCTCAAAAGCGCCTCGGCCCCGGACGCATCCATCATGCGATGCGTTGGCTCGGACAGAGTCGTCGCGCTTTCGACATGTTGTGCGAGCGCGCGCTGACTCGGTACACGCACGGCAGCATCCTCGCCGAAAAGCAGATGGTTCAGGACTGGATCGCCGAGAGTTACGCCGAGATGCAGGCGGCGCGCCTTCTCACCCTTCAGGCGGCATGGAAGATGGACAAGTTGCACGAAGCGGGCAAGCACTACAGCGATGCGCGTGTCGAGATCGGTGTCATCAAGTTCTGGGGTGCCAAGGTGCTCTACAACGTGATCGATCGAGCGATTCAGATCCACGGCAGTCTCGGCTACACGACCGACCTTCCTCTCGAGTCCATGTATCGAGCGGCTCGTGCCGCTCGTATCTACGACGGTCCGGACGAAGTCCACAAGGTGACTGTGGCTCGTCAGATCCTGAAGGGCTACCGGCCGAGTGATCCTCCGATCGAGCACATACCCACGCGGCGTGCGGCGGCCGAGCAGAAGTTCGCCGACGTGCTCGACGCGGTGTCGATCAACGGCTGACCGAAGGTCTCAGCCGAGCACTCGCGACGCGACGTTCGTCGGATCGAAGTCGTCGGCCCGCGTGGGTCGTGCTACGTGGAAGCCCTGGACGTAGTCACAGCCGAGCGCGCGCAGTCGTTGCAACTGGTGATTCGACACGACCCACGCCGCGATCACCGAGACGTCGAGTCCGTGTGCGAGTTGGACGAGACCCCGCACCATCGGATCGTCGCGGTCGTCGACGTCGAGAGGACGCACGAACGATCCGGCCAATTTCACGAAGTGCGGAGTGGATGCCCGCAGATCGGACAGCGACGACCGGTGACCACCGAAGTCGTCGATGGTGAGCACGAAACCGAGGCGATGGAGCGACCGAAGGGTTCGAGCGGCCTCGTCGTCGTCGAGAACGTCGGATTGGTACTCGATCGAGAGATTGCCAGGGGCGAGTCCATGTCGGCGTACGGCGGTCGTGAGATCCTCCACGAAACCGACATGGACCACTTGGTGGGCCGAAACGTTCACGTGAACGCGAAAGTGCCGGTCGGCTCGTCCGTCGGCGATCCAGGAGGCCAGGACCCGTAGAGCCTCGTCGACGACCCAGGCGCCGATCGGCACGACGAGGCCGGTCTCTTCGGCCAGATCGACGAAGTCGGCCGGAGTGAGCACTCCTTCGGTCGGATGCTCCCACCGCAACAAAGCCTCGGCCGCCTCCACACGACCGGTGTGCAAGGCGGCGATGGGCTGGAACACGAGGTGCAACTGCTGCTCGGCGAGAGCTCGCTCGAGATCGAGACGAAGGCGACCGCGTCGTTCGACCGCATGGCTCATGGCATCGGTGAACGGCTCGCAACGACCTTTGCCGCGTGTCTTCGCGCGATACATCGCGGTGTCGGCCCGTCGGACCAGTTCGAGTGCGACGTCGAGTGGTGCGCCGTTCAGGGCGACCGAACGATCGGTTGGCTTCCACGTCGCGACTCCGACACTGACCCCCGTCGACATCCGTTGGCCGTGGAGGACGACGGGTTCGGCGGCGGCCGCGATGATCCGCTCGGCAAGGTCGAGCGCGGCCGTCTCGTCGCCCACCCGTTCACAGAGAACGACGAATTCGTCGCCTCCCATTCGTCCGATCACGTCGTCGGGTCGGGTGCTGGCCACCAGTCGCCGACCGATCAGTGCGATGAACGCGTCGCCATCGTCGTGTCCGAACGTGTCGTTGACGATCTTGAGATGATCGATGTCGACATACAGAACGGCCAATGCACGACCGTCGATACGCGATCGCTCGACGGCCTCGGCCACGCGACGAAGGAAGAGTTGCCGGACGGGGAGGCCGGTGAGGGCGTCGTGCGTGGCTTGATGGGCGAGCTCGGCGTGGAGTCGAGCCGAAGAGGTGACGTCGCGGCACCAGGCAGTGAATCCACCGTCGGGTGTACGTACGACGGTGCAATCGAGAGTGAGGGAGTCACCGACGGTGTCTCGGACGACGACGTCGCCACGCCAGTGGCTGAGATCGCCGATGAGGAGAGCCCGTGGAACTTGATCGCGGAGAGTCGACGCCAGATTGTCGACTCGTGCTGGTCCCACGAGACGTCGGGTCGACTCGTTCGCGAACGTGATCGCACCGGCGTCGTCGACCGACCACACGATGTCAGGTGTGCGATCCAGGACGTGATGGGCGTTGTCGTCGGCGTGGTCGACCACAACAGTCCCGAGGTAGCCGAGCAACGTGCCGTCGGCACCGAGTCGAGGTGACATCACGACGTGCGCGCGCCTGATGATGCCGTCGATTCCGATGTCGAAGTCGGTGTCGAAGCCTTCCGTGGTGCGACTCGACCAGTCTCGTTCGATCTCGGTGCGGCGCGTCGGTGTGGCCGCGGTCCACGGCGTGCGTCCGATCATCGTGCCACCGGTCGCCGACAAGCGGGTGCTCACGGAGTCGGCCGCGAGTACACGGCCCGCCGGGTCGGTTTCGAACAGACCGATCATCGTTCGGCGGGTGTCTCGGGGATCAGGGCGAGATGCACACGGATCATCTCCCGTCAGTGTGGCACGGGGTGGTTGGCCGAACGCGGAGGGTGGTCAGCTGGAGACGGTTCCGGTGAGTCCCGTCGACGCCAGTGAGGCCAGTTCGATGGCGCGGATCAGGTCGGCTCCGGGCGTGCCGTCCAGGAACTCGAGGCGTTGACTGAGTGCGTACAAGGTGACGAGATACGTGTGGGTCTCACCGTTTGGAGGGCACGGAGGGGACCAGCCGACGATCGGAACATCGGGTCGGCCGAGATCGTTCACACCCTCGATGGCTCCGGCGGCCGATCCGCCCGTGCCGATGGTGGTCACGAAGGGGTCGATGTTGGCCACCACCCAGTGCACGAGAGGCGCGCCGGTTGGTCCGGTGGCGTCGAGATCGGTCACCACCAGAGCGAAGGACTGGGTCTCGATCGGGGCACCCGACCACACGAGAGGGGGAGATACGCCGTCACCCGAGCAGGTGTGATCGATCGGGATCGGCTGTCCGTCGTTCCACGGAGCAGTGAGAGTGAAGACCTCGAGGGGAGTCGTCGAGAGTTCGAGGGATCCGTCGATCACGGTGGGCGCCGTGGTTCCGTCGATGATGGTCTGTCGTTGATCGGCACGGGGAGGTGCCATCTCGCGACCGTCCGACGAACACGCGGCGATCAGAACCCCGAGCGACACAGCGATGGCGACGGGTGTGAGGCGCGTCGAGCATCGGCCTATTCGTGCTTCGAACGTCACGCCTCACACGCTATTGGACCCCGGCGCCGATGTCGTCCTCGGCAGTAGCGTGGTCGACATGGGTGTCGAGGCGACCAGCAAGGAACTCTGCGTTCTCACGGTCCATGCCCACCCCGACGACGAAGCATCGAAGGGAGCGCCCACCCTCGCCGCCTATCACGAGACCGGAGTGCGCACCGTTCTTGTGTGCTGCACCGGAGGCGAAGAAGGAGATCTGCAGAATCCACGTCTGCGCGAAGCGGGCCAGCCTTTCCACGGCCTGACCCCTGAGCAAGAGCGCGACGTCATGGCTAGCGTTCGACCCGGAGAGTTGGCCGAGTCGGCGCGCATCATCGGTTTCGACGAAGTCGTGATGTTGGGATATCGAGATTCGGGAATGCTCGACTCGCCGGCCAATGATGATCCGACGTCGTTCCACCGGGCCGATCTCGACGAGGCGGTCGGTCGGCTCGTGACGGTCATTCGACGAACACGACCCCAAGTTCTGATCACTTACAACGACGATCAGCGCGGTTACCCGCACCCCGATCACGTGAAGGTCCACGAAATTTCGGTGCTCGCCTTCGAACGGGCCGGTGATCCGACGTGGTACCCCTGGGCCGGTCCGGTGTTCCAGCCGTCGAAGCTCTATTACACCGTGTGGTCGAAGGCGCGCATGCTTCTGGTCCACGAAGCGATGCTCGCCCGAACCGGGTCGTCACCGTTCGACGAGAAGTGGTTGGCCCGTCCGAGTCACGACGAACGCATCACGACGCGACTGCACGTCGGCAAGTACCTCTGGGCTCGTACCGGAGCACTTCGTGCCCATGCCACACAAGTCGACCCCACCGAACCGTGGTGGTTCGGATTGAGCGATGACGAACTGGCCGAGGTCTACCCGTATGAAGACTGGATCCTGGCCCGATCCACTGTCGGAGGTCCGGCCGACGACGACGTCGAGACCGATCTCTTCGCCGGAATCGCCGATGTTCTGGAACTCCCCGTCGAATCTCCCGGACGCCTCGTCGATCCTTCGCAGGCGGCAGCGTCGTGAGCGGCGTTCAGTACCGACTCGTACTCGGCAAGAAGGATGAGCGGGTCGACGGACCCGACGACGCCGCAGTGGTCGTGACGATCGCCTCGGCCGACGCAGCCCTCGACCCGTCGGTCGCCTTCATGCTCGGGAAACTCAAAGCGACCGGTCCGACCGGCCCCTTGTTCGACGCGTTGTCGTCGGGTGATGCCGCCCGCCGGATCGCCGAACTAGTAGCCAACGATTAGGAGCGCCGCATGGCATCGCGCAGCGCGCGGTAGCCGATCAGGATCGCCCCCGACTCGTCCACCAGTCGCCGAAATTCAACGTCGACGGTGACGAGAGCCAGGTCGTCGATCCAACCATCGGCGGCCGCTCCGGCGAGGGCCCGTACTTCGGCAGTATCGATCGCCGGTTGCACGTGAATCTCGGTGACTCCGGGTCGTAGGTTCTCGAAAGCTCGACGAACCCGAACTCGACTTCCAGCCGACCAGTCGTGATCGAAGTGATCAGGGAACACCACGCCTTCGTCGGCGGCCAAGCGTCGGAAGGGGAAACCCGCCTGCTCTTCGGTGATGGTCGACGGAAGTCGAATCGGTAGTCGGAACTCGATGGCCAGATCGAGGTACACGTCGAAGAATTCGGGTCGCAAGGTGATCGCCGTGAGATGGGGAGCGAGATGACTCACGTCGAATCCCCAGAGGATGGCCCGTTCGATCTGGGCGCGGCACTCGCGACGCACCTCCTCGGGATCGGCGTGCTCCCACAGATCGTCGATGTCGCGAGGAAATCCACCGTCACCTGAGAGGAGCGACGGCGAATGAGTGATCGGACCCCATCGATACACCGGATGTTCCGCGTTGAGAGTCAGGTGGACACCGATGTCTTCTCCCGAGTACTCGAGTGCGGCATGACGGGCCCAGGGTGCCGGCACCATGACCGATGCACAGGTGGCGAATCCGTCGCGTAGAGCGCGATACACACCCTCGTTGGCGGCGTGGCACGAGCCGAGGTCGTCGCACGAGACGATCACCAGTCGGGTGTCGGAGTCGTAGCCGAGTCGTTCGGCGAGTTCGGTCACGGCGTCACGCTACCTCTCGGTGTCACGAGCACGCCGACCACAGGCCCCGTCGTTCGGTACGGGCTCGGCGTTCGGCTCGGCGAATCTCGTCCTCGAGCCCGGTGTTCGGGGGGATGAAGAGCGTTCGGGCGAATCCTTCGCGCACGAGAAGTTCGTTGACGAAGATTCGATCTTCAGCTCGATAGACGTAGGCGAGAAGGCGGTCGTAATCATCACGTGTCTCGACATCGCGGACGACATCGACGAAGGCCCCAACCGGAAGGAGTTCGGCCAGGCGACGTGATGCTTCGGGTCCGTAGCACTCGATCGGTGTGCCGGGCTTCTTGGTCTCGGGGGTGTCGATGCCGATCAGGCGTATCCGTTCGACGACCGCGCGACCTTCCACCGAAAAGACGACGTCGAGGGTGTCGCCGTCGACATGTCCGACGACTTCTCCGTTGGCCCCAGGGGGAAAGTTGGGGGCCGACGCGCATGCGGTGAGCAATACGACGACGGCAAGTGCCTGCAGGAGACGAGGTTCGGCCACGGCCGAATGTGGGATCAGATGCGTTCGATGAGAGTGCCGGTGCCGAGTCCGCCACCGCAGCACATCGAGACGAGTCCGTAGCGGCCGCCCGTTCGTTCGAGTTCGTAGAGCGCCTTCGTCATGAGGATGGCTCCCGTTCCACCGAGCGGATGTCCGAGGGCGATCGCGCCTCCGTTGGGGTTGGTGCGATTCAGGTCGGCGCCGACGGCTTTGGCCCAGGCGAGGACGACCGAGGCGAAGGCTTCGTTGATCTCGAACGTGTCGATCTGGTCGATCGTGAGGCCGTTGCGTTCGAGGAGGCGTTCGGTGGCATCGATCGGTCCGGTGAGCATGAGCACCGGATCGACACCGACCAAACAACTGTCGACCACACGAGCCCGCGGTGTGAGGCCGAGTTCGGCGGCCTTCTCGGCCGTCATCATGAGGATGGCGGCGGCCCCGTCGGAGATCTGAGACGAGTTGCCGGCGGTGTGGACTCCGTTCTCGCGAGCAACCGGCTTCAAGGTGGCCAACTTCTCGAGGGTTGTCTCACGGATTCCTTCGTCTCGCGACACGCGGTGCGTGGTGCCGGTGGGTTTGCCGTCCTCGTCGAGATCAGGCGCGTCCACTTCGATGAACTGACCGTCGAAGCGACCTTCGGCCCACGCGCGAGCGGCCCGCTCCTGCGACTCGAGTCCGAAGGCATCGGTGTCGGCGCGGGTGATGTTCCACTTGTCGGCGATGCGCTCGGCACCTTCGAACTGGGAGGTGAATTCGTACTGCTCGAAGTACGACTTCGGCACCGGAACACCGAGGCCGAGTGCCTTCGATGAGTTGCTGCCGATCGGCACACGACTCATCGACTCGACACCGCAGGCCATGGCCACGTCGACGACACCCGACGCCACGAGCGACGCGGCGAGTCCGGTGGCCTGCTGACTCGAGCCGCACTGAGTGTCGACCGTCGTACACGCGGTCGACAGGGGTAGCCCGGCCGACAGCCACGACGTACGGGTGATGTTGAAGCTCTGCGCTCCGACCTGGCTCACGTTGCCGCCCACGACCTGCTCGACGACGGCCGGGTCGATACCGGTGCGGCGAATCACCTCTTTTTGGACCAGGCCCAGGATTTCGGCGGGATGGAGGGTCGAGAGGCCTCCGTTCTTGCGGCCGACCGGAGTGCGGACTGCTTCGACGATGACGACCTGGCGTGCGGAGGAGTTCGACATGAGGGGCATCCTAGGGTCACACTTCCAGGGTGACCGAGTCGATCAGCCGTATCAGCCGCTTCCAGCCCGCCATCGCTCCGCCCGCCGATGTCGACGCACATCTCTACGTTCACGTCGTGGAATCGAGGGTCTGGATCCACAACGAACAAGTGTCACCCGACTGGGGTCGACACTTTCTCGGAGTTCTCGACGGACGGGCCTACTGGGGAGTCGACGTCCCGTCCGATCTCTCACTCGATCCGTCGGACGGCGCAGCTCTCGATCTGTTCAGTCTCTTTGGCCGAACGTCGGAAGACGAGTGGCTGGCGGCTGGACGAGCGGTACAGATCGTCGACTGGGCGCGCACGCACCGCTTCTGCGGGCGTTGCGGCACTCCCACCGAACTCGCCCACAACGAGCGGGCCATGCGATGTCCGGCATGCGGGCACATGGCGTTCCCGCGACTCGCTCCGGCGATGATCACCCTCGTGACGCGCGGTGAACCGGGCCCCGATCAAGAAGCTCTCCTCGCGCGAGGAGTCCAGTTCCGCATGCCGATGTTCTCGTGCCTGGCCGGTTTCGTCGAACCGGGTGAGACGCTGGAAGGTGCCGTGATTCGCGAAGTTCGCGAAGAAGTGGGCGTGGTGGTCGATCGAGTTCGCTATCTCGGCAGTCAACCCTGGCCCTTCCCGCACAGTTTGATGCTCGGTTTCCGTGCCGAATGGACGAGTGGCGACATCGTGTGCGACCCGACCGAGATCGCCGAGGCGAACTGGTACCGCAAGGACGACTTGCCGCCGATTCCCCCGGGTATCTCGATCGCTCGCAAGCTGATCGATCATTGGCTCGCCGAGTGACAACAGGCCGAATGCCCGGCCTCGTAAGGGCGCGTCAGGCGAGTTTCTCGGCGAACCAGTCGAGGATGATCTCGAAACGTTGACGACGGTGAACCGGCGAACCGGCGCGAGAGAGTTCGTGAGTCTCGGCGGGGAATCGATAGAAGACGACGTCCTTGCCGAGCAGTCGGAGAGTGACGAACAATTCTTCGGCCTGACTGATCGGACAGCGCAGATCGTTCTCGCTGTGCACGATCAGAACGGGGATGTCGATGTCGCGTGCGAGAGTGCTGGGCGACATGCGCAGGTACTCGGCTGGATCTTCAACCGGGTCGGGGCCGTGCTCGACACGGAACATGGTGCCGATGTCACTCGACCATTCCTCGGTGAGAAGGTTGTTCACCGAGCGTTCGGTGCACACCGTACGAAGTCGCCCGCCGTGTCGGGCAGCGAGCAACGTGGCCATGTAGCCGCCGTAACTTCCACCTTGCATGCCGACGCGTGAGCGGTCGCAGAACTCGTAACGATCGAGTGCGGCATCGAGAACGGTGAGCACGTCCTCGAAATCGGCTCCACCCCAGCCGGTTCCCGGTCGCTTCGGATGCTTCGGTCCGAGAATGGCCTGCCCCCATGCCTCTTCGCGTCCTGACGAACCTCGCGGATTGCACGCAACCACCACGAAACCGGCGGCGGCTTGGGCCTGGAACTCGTCGAAGTAGGTTTCGCCGTACTGGGTGTGCGGTCCTCCGTGGACGTTCAGGATCACTGGATACTTCTTCGTGGGATCGAAGTTCTTCGGTCGCACGATCCAGGCATCGATCCGTGGATCGACGCCCGCTGTGATGGTGGCGACCGGAACGGAGAAACGCTCCCATCCGACGGGTTCGACCTTCGTCACGTACGAGCGACTCACGTCGGTGAGAACGGTCTCGCTTCCACCTCGCCACACATGGATCTCGGCTGGGCGAGTCACATGGGAGACGGCTGCGACGATCACGCCCGCGGCGGCGTCGAATGCTTTCACGCACCGTGCGCCGGTGGTGACAGCGATCGGCGGTGTCGTACCCGTTGCGTCGAGTCGGTAGAGGTGGCATTCACCGGCATCTTCGGCAGTAGCGAGGATCGACGAGTCCGATTCCCATACAGGTGCGACGTTGCCGACGGTGGTCTCGAAGGTTCGATCGAGGCCGGTCGAGATCCATGTACTCACTCGGGTCGCGAGGTCGACGACACCGACACGAACGTTCTGCGGATACGTGCTGGCGTCGTCGTGACCGAGGAAGGCGACCCGTTGGCCGTCGGGCGAGACCGACGGGTGCGAGTGCACGCCGGTTCGATCGGTGAGTGAGTGCACCTCTCCGTCGAGATCGACGATGAACAAGTCGGTCGAGAGGTCGCGATCCCAGTCGTCGTGGCGTGCCGATGACACGACGAGCTCGGTCGAACTGACACCCCAGCAGAATTCACCGACTTGATGCGGGCCAGGTGTGAGGTCTTTCGGGGTTCCGGTGCCGTCAGCGGCTACCACCCACAGATGGCGGGGGCGGTCGAAGATGAAATCTTCACCGTTCAAACGGGTGAAGAACGTGTCGATACGTCGCGGAGATTGCCACGACTCGTCCTCGGCTGAATAGCGCTCGTCGGGAACGCGCGAACAAAAGGCGATCCATCGTCCGTCGGGCGACCATGTCGGATCGTCGAGGCCGTCCTTGCGGACGGCGACCGTGCGCGTCTCGCCAGGTGCCGTCACTGGAATCACATGAAGAGTTCGCTCGCCCTTCTTGGCTCCTTGGGCACCCTCACGACCTGAGACGAACGCGAGGTGCCGTCCGTCGGGTGACCACGACGGTTGCGACTCTCCCGGGTCACCCGCAGTGAGTGGAGCCGGAGGTATCGATCCGTCGGTCGATCCGAGCCAAATCTGCGGGATGTACGTGTTCTTGCCGTGATCGACGCGAGTCACGACGAAGGCGACGAGCTGGCCGTCGGGTGACACGACGGGCGTACCGGCTTGGACGAAGCCATCGAGTAGCGCGGTGGCGAGATCGGTGTGCGGAGACGACGGGGAAGGCTTCTGATCGGTCACGATGGGCACGGTAGTTCCGATGGCGACCTCCGGTCACCCCTGATCTAGTTTCGGCGAATGGCACTCACCAAGGACTCTCTCGGAAAGCTGGGTCTGTGGACCTTCCAGCTCGACATGCAGCCGATGCGCGAGGCGCAAAAGCACGTGGCACGTCTCGAAGAACTCGGATTCCGAACGGTGTGGGTTCCCGAAGCAGTCGGACGAGAGCCCTTCGCCTCGACATCGCTACTTCTGTCGGCAACCGACGAGATGATTCTCGCCACCGGGATCGCCAGTCTTTACGCCCGGTCGCCGATGACGATGCAGGCCGGCTGGAAGACGGTGACCGAGGCGTTCCCCGATCGTTTCCTCCTCGGAATCGGCGTGAGCCATCAGCCAGCCGTCGAAGGTTTCCACGGCGGCACCTACGACAAGCCTTTGTCGGCCATGAAGAAGTACCTCGACGCCATGGACAATGGTTTCTACTTCGCCGCCCAACCCACCTCGCCACCGGCACGCGCGTTGGCCGCTCTCGGCCCGAAGATGCTTCAGCTCTCTGCCGAACGCTCGCTCGGTGCTCATCCCTACTTCGTGCCGGTGGAACACACCACGGTCGCTCGCGAGGCGCTCGGACCCGATGCCTTGCTCGCTCCCGAACAAGCAGTGGTGTTCTCGAAAGATGCCGACGAGGCCCGCTCGGTGGCTCGGGGCTTCATGAAGACCTATCTCGGACTACCCAACTACACGAACAACCTGAAGCGGCTCGGTTGGACCGATGACGACCTGAGTGGTTTCGACGGCGGCCCCACCGATCGCCTTGTCGACGCGATCGTCGCCTGGGGGACCCTCGACGACATCGCGATGCGCATTCAAGATCATCTGGCCCGAGGTGCCGATCACGTGTGTGTTCAGGTGCTGTCGGCCGACCCGAGCAAGGTCACGATGTCCGAATTCGAGCAGTTGTCCACTTTGATTCCGTCGCTCTGATCGACGGAATCAAAGTGCTCAGTTACCGACCATGGTCCGGCTGAGCAGAGTGACCAGGGTGTCGCGAATCGAATCCCGTGACGAACCTCGTTTGGTCATTTCGTTCTGAAAGCCGAGAAGTCGTTCGATCATGGCAACGAGTGCGGCTCCGGCGGTGAAGGGGTCGAGGGTGCGTGGCAGTCGACCGGTCGCGACACCATCGGCGATCATCGCCTGGATGCCGTCGATCACGAGCAAGTTGGCCTGGGATCGCACGGCGCGAAAGTTTCGGTCACCTTCCTCGGCCTTCACGTTTCGGATGCGGAGAACGGCGGCATGGGCGTCCCAGTACGCCATGTACGCGTCGACGAAGGCCTGAGCACGGGTCGCGACGTCGGCTGGCGTCCAGGCCGGATGCAAGTGATCGACGAGTGGGCGTTCGGCCTCTACTGCTTCTTCGGCGAGAGCGAGAATCGCGGCGTCGGCGTCGTTGAAGTACTGGTAGAAGGTGGCGGCCGAGGTGCCGACTTCTCGAGTGATGTCGACCACACGAAGGTCGAACACGCCTTGTTCTTTGAGCAGCTTCTCGGTGGCGTCGAGAAGGCGACGACGCGTGGCCTGAGCACGCGAGCCGATGACGCGACCGTCTACCGAGCGCACTTTGTTCGACATCAGCCTGCTCCGTACACTGCGGCCGGACTCGGCGCCCGTGACAGCAGATCGGTCACCACTCGACCGACTTCGACCGGGTCGTAGCGATCGCCCTTGTCGGCGACTTCACCGTGTTGCCAGCCGCCGGCGACCGACAGTTGTCCACCGGCGATCTCGAACATCTTCCCGGTCACATCGCACGACGTCGATCCCAGCCACACGACCACTGGACTCACGTTCGCCGGATCCATGGCATCGAATCCGGAATCGGGTTTCTTCATCATCTCGGCGAAAGCGTCCTCGGTCATGCGGCTACGTGCCGACGGGGCGATGCCGTTGATCGCGACTCCGTAGCGCCCGAGCTCGACCGCCGACACGATGGTGAAGGCGGCGATGCCGGCCTTGGCCGCCGAATAGTTGGCTTGCGACACCGAACCGAAGAGCCCGGCCCCTGACGAGGTGGTCACGATCCGCGCGTCGACAGCCTCGCCGGCTTTGGCTCGACCTCGCCAGTGATCGACGGCGTGACGTACTGGGCAGAACATGCCACGCAGATGAACCTTCATGACGGCGTCCCACTCGTCGACCGACATGTTGACGATCATTCGGTCGCGCACGATGCCGGCATTGCAGACGAGAGTGTCGAGTCGTCCGAAGGTGTCGATGGCCTCGGCGACCATGTGGCCGGCGCCGTCCCAGTCGCTGACGTCGTCGGCGTTGACGATCGCTCGACCGCCCATGGCTTCGATCTCGGACACCACCTCGGCGGCCGGACCCGCGTCGTGACCCTCTCCGGTGAGCGATGCACCGACGTCGTTCACGATCACATTGGCGCCTTCGGCGGCGAATGCGAGCGCGTGGGCTCGACCGAGACCACGTCCTGCTCCGGTGATGATGACGGTTCGGCCGGCGCAGATGCCGTCGGGATTGCGGTGGATGCTCATGAACTTCCTCTCAGCAGGTGATGCCGCCGTCCATGACGACGATCGAGCCGGTCATGTATCGCCCTTCGTCGGACGCAATGAAAACGAACATGTTGGCGATCTCGTCGGGTTCGGCTTGATCCATGGGTGTCATGATCTTGGCCATCAACTTGTGATCGGCACCCTCGGGGAGACTCATGAACGAGTGAACGATGTTGGTGTTGGTACCACCCGGAGCGATGGCGTTCACGCGCACTCCCTTGCCTCGGTACTCGTAGGCGAGGGCTCGAGTCAGGTTGACGACGCCACCTTTGCTCGCGCAGTACGCCGCACTCCATGGAGCGCCCATGAGACCAGAAGTCGATGCCGTGTTGATCACCACACCGTCGCGACCACTTTCGACCGAACGCTTCAGCAGATGAGGCAAGGCGAATCGCGTCGCGTAGAACGTTCCGTTGAGGTTCACCGACACGATGCGATCGAACCAGTCGGGAGTTTCTTCGTGACTGTGGGCGAAGTGTCCGATCCCGGCGATATTGCACAAGACATCGAGTCCGCCGAGTTCGGCAGCAGCGGTGTCGACGGTGCGCTCGACGGCTGTGGCATCGGTGACGTCGAGTTCGTAGGCGACCGCTCGGCCCTGGGCGGCCTGGATGTCGTTGGCGGTTTCGGCGGCACCTTTCAGATCGACACATGCGACGGCGGCACCTTCGGCGGCGAAACGAAGGGCTGTGGCCCGTCCGATGCCCGAGCCGGCGCCCGTGACGAAGACGCGAAGGCCAGCGGCACGTGAATGAGTGGGGATTGGTTCGGTCATGCCTGTCCTCCGTAGGTGGCGCGGAGATCCTTCTTCAGGACCTTTCCGCTCGGGTTGCGAGGGAGTGCGTCGACGATCTCGAGGCGCTCGGGGATCTTGTGTCGAGACAACTCGGCGTCCTTCAAGAAGGTCACCATGTCGTCGAATGTCAGGCCGGCGCCGTCTTTGTTCACCACGATCGCACACGCGATCTCGCCACTTGCCGAATCGGGGAGACCGACGACGGCGACGTCGGCCACAGCCGGATGTGAGAACAGGATGTCCTCGATCTCCTTGGCCGAGATGTTCTCGCCTTTTCGGATGATGATGTCCTTCAGTCGGCCGGTGATGCTGACGAAACCATCGGCGTCGACGATGCCGAGATCGCCCGTGCGGAACCATCCGTCCTCGTCGAAGGCCTCGGCGTCGAGCGCCGGATCAAGGTAGCCCTGGCAGACCTGACGGCCCTTCACGCGCAATTCGCCTTCTTCGCCGGATGCGCATTCGCGATCGTCCATCACCACTCGGATCTGCACACCTGGGCAGGGCCGGCCGTCGGTAGTGGCCTTCTTGTGGTCGGGATCGTCGACGTGAACCATCGTGTTGATGGGAGCTTCCGTGAGTCCCCAACCGCCGATGAGGGGCGCGCCGAACGCGTCCATCATCTCGGCGTGCAACGTCTTGGGCTTCGGGGCCCCACCACCGTTGAAGATGCGAACGTCGGGTAGGAGTCGTTCCCCTGGTGGGAGCTGACGTTGGGTGTTCAGATACGTGAGCCAAAAGACGGTGCCGGCTCCGGCACACGTGCAACCGTTGGCGCCGAGCCAGGCCGGCGTGGTCGATGCATCGAACGTCTCGACCATCAGGAGTTCGACGCCAGTCTGCATGGCGTTGAACAACCATATGAGTCCACCCACATGGGTGATCGGGAACACGACGGCAGCCCGATCGTCGGGGCCGACCTCCATGCTCCACTGCATGCCATCGTTGGCCGCCGACATACTGAAGTCACTGTGCTTGGCACCCTTCGGGTCGGCGGTAGTTCCCGAGGAATAAAACAGCCACCGCAACCCGTGCAGGTCGGCCTCGTAGGGAGGTAGTCCGACGGCATCGGGGTCAGCTTCGGGTAGCGCGGGGTCGGCCACCAGAACTGTGACCTCGTGGTCGAGTTCGCCGGCGACCTCGCGTGCCATCGGGCCGAAGTCGAAACCACGGAAGACTCCCGGCACGATGAGCACTCGGCACTGAGATTGTCGTGTGATGAACGAAACTTCGCGATGGCGGTAGATCGGCAGGATCGGATTCTGAACTGCACCCAGTCGGGACAGAGCACCGGTCAGGGCCAACGACTCGAAACGAGAGGGTTGGATCCACGAGACGTTGGTTCCCTTGCCGACGCCCAACTGCGAGAGTCCGGCGGCCACCCGTTCGCACCAGTCCTTGTACGCACCGAAAGTGAGTGTGCGACCTGATTCGTCGCGGGCCATCTGCTTATCGGGGGTGAGTAGAGCGCGCTCGCACACCAATTGCCACAAAGTCTTGCCGTCGAGGTCGAGGACTCCGGAGGGGTATGCCATGACTCTGTTCTCTGCCTGATCTCAGAATGTGATGACCGCTCGGGCGACCGAGCCGCTCTCGAGACCCTCGACGGCGCTCTTCCAGTCGGCGATCGGGAAGGTCGCGCTCACGAGTTCATCGAGCAAGACCTCGCCCCGACGATAGAGATCGATGATGTAGGGAATGTCGCGTTGGGGGCTGACCGACCCGTAGCGACAGCCGATGATGCCCCGGTCGACCTGGGTGAGACGTCCGTACAAGCCGTGGAACTCGGCGGTTTGTCCAGCGACGCCGATGACGACCACGGTGCCGCCCCAATCGAGACACTCGAGAGCGTTGTTGGTCACGACCGGGTGGGCCACGCAATCGAAGGCCCAGTTGGCTCCTCCGGCGTTGAACGGGCCACGCGGCATGTCGTCGCGATAGGGGAGAATGCCGATGATCGCCTCGACGATGTCGTCACGTCGCCCGTCGAGGAAGTGAGTGGCACCGAACTGGCGCGCCAGACCTTCCTTTTCGGCCAAGGTGTCGACGGCGATGATCGTGGTGGCGCCTTGCACCTTCAAGGCCTGGATGCAGTTGAGGCCGACCCCACCGACTCCGAAGACGACGGCCGATTGGCCACGCTTCACGTTGGCGCGATTGAACACTGCCCCCATGCCAGTGACCACACCGCAGCCGACGAGGGCCGCCGACGTGAGCGGGACGTCTTTCGGGATTTTGACGCACTGCACGTCGCGGACGATTGTGCGTTCGGTGAAAGCGCTCGTCGCGGCGAAGTTGTAGATCGGTTCACCGTCGAGTGTGAAGGGCTGACTCCAGTTGCCAAGGGTCGAGCGGCAGAACGTGGGCTTACCGTCCATGCAGAATTCGCAGAAGCCACAGGCGGCGAGGGTGGCAATGATCACGTGATCGCCGGGAGCGACGTGGGTGACCGCGTTGCCCACAGCGGCGACGACGCCAGCGGCCTCGTGCCCGCAAACGCCTGGGGACGGGACCGGATACAACCCGTGCATGTACGAGATGTCGGAGTGACACAAACCGGCCGCCGCGACGTCGACCCACACTTCGCGCGGACCTGGATCGCGTACGGACAAGCCATCGACCAGTGTCGCCGTGCTCCCGTCGTAGACGATGCCCTTCATCTGTTCCCCCTCGTTGAGCCGAATCGTCGACGAACGGACTCTAGTCCGCGAGCTCGGAGAATCTGACGGCCAGTCAGATTCGCTTCGAGACGACTCGCGTGATCGATTACGGTTTGATCGTGACGTCAATAGCTGTCAGTTCCAAGATTTCGGTGACTCCGCTGCAAGGCGCACTCGGGGCTGTGGTGGAGGGTCTCGACGTTCCGTCCCTGTCAGACGGCGATCTGTCGGACGTCGCTGCCGAACTCGCAGCCCTGTGGAGTCGTTTCCTCGTTCTGTTCTTTCCGGCCATCGACCTGAGTCCGGCCGATCAAGTGCGATTGGCAGCTCGCTTCGGGTCGCGCCTGGCCGCCACGACCGAGACCGACAGCGACTACCGAAAGTCACCGACTCTCGCCGAGGAAGGCTTTCCTCAGATCCTGGTCCTCGACTCCGGCACTGACCGATTCGATGCCCGACAGACGGCGGTTTGGCACACTGACGTCACTTTTGCGGCAATTCCGCCGAAAGGTTCGCTCCTCTGCATGGAAATCCCTGCGACCTCCGGTGGTGACACGATGTGGTCGAACCAGATGCGAGCATACGAGTCGCTGAGCGAGCCGATCCGACGACTGATCGGTGAATTGACAGCGGTGCACGGTCGTCCTCCCTTGACGGGGACGACGTCGCACCCCATGGTCATTACTCATCACGAAACGGGTGATCCGGTGCTCTTCGTCAATCGAGGGTTCACGTCGGCGATCAACGACTTGAGTTCGACCGAGAGCTCCAATCTGCTGGCAGCGATTTTCGCGATTGCCGAACGACCCGAGCATCAGATTCGATGGAAATGGTCGGCTGGCGATGCGGCGCTGTGGGACAACCGCTACACCATGCACTACGCAGTGAACGACTACGCCGGGCAGCGACGACGTGTCCGTCGCACCACCATCTATCAGGATTGACCTCGCTGCGTCAGACGAGGTGGGTGATGCCGAGCATCTTGATCGCGTTGCCGCGCAACACCTTGTACACCTGCTCGTCGGTGAGGCCGAGCGTCTGCTCGTGAGCGATTTTGGCAGTGTGCGGCCACGTCGAGTCGGAGTGCGGATAGTCGCACTCGTAGGTGACGTTGTCTTCACCGATCTCGACCAGTGAGCGCAGACCGTGCGGATCGTCGAAGAAGCATCCGTAAACGTGCTTCTTGAACAACTGTGACGGCGGTTCGAGCACTTTGTCGGCGATGCCACCCCAACCGCGGTTGTCCTCCCACACGCGGTCGGCGCGCTCGAGGATGTAGGGAATCCAGCCGATCTGGCCTTCGCTGTAGGCGATCTTCAGGTCGGGGAACTGGGTGAAGTGACCGCTCATCAGCCAGTCGACCATGCTGAAGCAACAGTTAGCGAAGGTCAAAGTGGAGCCAACAGCCGCGGGAGCGTCGGGGGATGTGCTCGGCATCTTGGAGCCCGAACCGATGTGCATACAGATGACGGTTCCCGTCTCGTTACAGGCTTCGAAGAACGGCAACCAGTAACCGTCGGCATCGTGAATGCTCGGCAGATTCAGGTTCGATGGGATCTCGCTGAAGGCCACGGCGCGGAATCCGCGCGCCGCATTGCGACGGATCTCGGCGGCGGCGGCCACCGGATCCCAGAGCGGAATGAGACCGAGAGGCAACATGCGTCCGCCCGATTCGCCGCACCATTCCTCATACATCCAGTCGTTGTAGGCGTATACGCCGAGCATGGCGAGTTCTTTGTCCTGCGCCTCGTAGAACGTCTGTCCGCAAAAGCGCGGGAACGTGGGGAAGCAGAGCGACGCCTCGATACCGGCGACATCCATGTCGTCGAGTCGTTCCTTCAACTTGTAACTGCCCTGGCGCATCTCGTCGTAGGTGATGCCAGTGACGGTCACTTCGTCGCGTTCGAAACCGACTGCGGTGTCGAGACGGGTGAGCGGACGGCGCAGGTCTTCGTAGAACCACCAGTCGGCGAGCGGACCCTCTTCGCCTTTGACGCCCGGAATCGCCGTGAACTTGCCGCCGACGAAGGTCATCTCCCTCACGGGAAGACGCTCGATACGCGGACCCACGTCGTGGTACTTCTTCGGAAGGCGGTCGGTCCAGACGGTCGCCGGTTCGGTCACGTGGTCGTCGACCGAGATGATTTTGGGCAGTTCGCGCATGTCGCCGAGGGTAGCACCGAAATCTGACGGTGTGTCAGATTCTGCGTCGGCCCAGGTGAATTGGAGGATTCGGGGTTCATGGGGGAGAGTTGGAGCATGTCGCGCTCTCACCGCATGACCGTCGGGGTGGCCCTTCCACAGATGGCGACTGGCCTCGACCGAGACCGCCTGTTGGCCTGGTGCCGGGGGATCGACGAGGGCCCGTTCTCGAGTGTGTCGGCGGGGGAGCGCATCACCTTCCACAATCTGGAC
>Ga0181592_10000421_pt1 | contig 32282 bp, 33 predicted proteins | sample 071ome_20_FD_133755 | JGI IMG/M metagenome (GOLD analysis project Ga0181592, IMG submission 133755) | Coastal salt marsh microbial communities from the Groves Creek Marsh, Skidaway Island, Georgia - 071412BT metaG (megahit assembly) | ecosystem: Environmental > Aquatic > Marine > Intertidal...
ACAGAGGAGGAACAACACCATTTGGTTTGATGAGTAGTGCATCAAACTGGTTTGAAGTAACTGGTGTTCAATGGGAGGTTGCACATCCTGGTCAAAAGTATCCATCAGAGTTTGAATATATGAGATTTGAAGAAGATCTGAGGGTATGTCAGCGTTATATTCAAACTTCATACGATTACAGTCCACACAGTGAGAAAATTCCTGGTCAAGTTACCTCTCTTGGTGCTACTTACAACAGAATCAATCAATCGGTTGCTGTTCGTGCGACAAGTGTAAGATTCACTGTGCCAATGGCAGATGTTCCAACAATGACATCATATTCTCTCGACGGAAAGAAAAATAGTGTGTCTGATTGTCAAACTAATTATGACCACAGTTCAGAAGTTGATCTTGATGGGTTTCAAAAAGTAGGAAGTCAAGGTTATGGTGGGATTTCAATCGGTGCATTGAAAGATGATGTTATAGGGTGGCATTGGGTTGCTTTTGTTGACTAACCCATGTGACACCCCATAAAGTGTACCAGACCCCCCTTGCTGACGCTTGTGGGGGTCTTATAGTGTGTTCATGAGCGACACCACCTAGACCACATGAAACTCCTATTTGTTATTTCTGGTGTCTGGTTTCTTCACTGGCTATGTCTTATTCCCTCTCGATTACAGACCATTCTGGTTACAAACGAATCACAAGATCTGCTGTGGAATGGTTTGTCACTGAGCACAAACTTAATCGGTACAAGTTTGACTTAGATATTGTAGTTCGTGGTCTTCTGAGAGAAGGACTTCACGGTGCTTGTAGTGTCACGGACAGCACATATCGTCCGCGTGAGTTTCTCATTGAACTGCACTCTGGTCTCGAAAGAGAAGACTACATCAGCACATTGATGCACGAACTGTTACATCTCAAGCAATGGTTGGTCAGTGATCGTAAAGAACGTCGTGGCAAAAACTACTGGCACGGTAAACTTATCGACCCTGATACTGCCTATGAAGATGAACCATGGGAGCAGGAAGCATTCAATAACGAAGTACAACTGCGTCAACAATTCTTAACACAGTATTGACAAACATTCAAATCATGACTAAACTACCTTTGTTGAGGTTCAAGGAAAACTATGGGATTATATGACACTATTAAGTGCTCCTACGACCTTGGACCTGGGTTCTACAATAGGGAGTTACAAACCAAAGATCTTAACTGTTATTGTTCCCAGTATTGGATCTCACCAGCAGGACAACTGTATGAGATTGATTATGCTGGGACACAAGATTGGTCAGAGAATACTGAATCAACCTTTCCGCTGTTAAAGCACACTCCCAATGGCAATCATGGTAGAGTCAGAGCCGTGAATCTTTTTGACACAATCACTGTTTACCCATCAAAATGGGATTGTAAGTATGCTCCTTATCCTATGTTGCGTGTTCACTTTGATGGTGGTATAATTAAATCTGTGCGTAACCTTCGACAATCTACAGCATAACATGTACGAAGAACAAGACTGCTACGATAAAGCGATCCAATTATTTGGAACTCGTGTTAGTATGATCTGTGCCATGGAAATGGCAAAGAAACTTGATGCTGAAACTGCATATGCTAACATCAAGTATGAGTTGAAAGAACTCAAAAAAGTCCGCAAACTTTACAACAAGAACAAAAACTGTGATGAAGAATGTCAATGAAGCGTACAAGGAAGTTTATGGTGACTACCCCAAATGTGGGTGCCGAAACTTTGCACGATTCAAGGAAGACTATCAGCGACAGAATCAACTGATCTTTTCTGCTGTTAGGAGTTACCAAAAGCAACACATTCATGACATGGAAACATACAAGAAATGTCACAAGATTCTCGATGAACTGTATCCTGCTGCGTATTCTTGAAGTATCTTCCAAACTTCTATATTCTTGACCCTGAGCAACAACCTCAGGGTTTCTATTCCAACTGTGGAAACTATGCTGCTGTGCCGATTGCATGTAGCAAACAATTCATGGTGTTAGGACCAAACAAGGATGGTATGTGTGTCCAGTTGAAGAAGTGTCGCACCAAGGAGTCAGCACGCAAATTTATTGCTAAGATGACAAGGAAGTGACATTGCTGTTATGATTGTCGAAGTTGAACCCATCTCACGCAAGGCAAAAAACCGCTTTGCTAATGAAATGGATGAGATTTCTGTCTGTGTGGTAGAACATACACAGGAATCTTTCGGACAGAATAGAATGTTCCTACGTTCATTCAATGGTAAATACTTTTTCTGGATTACCGAACAAAGTGACAGCAACTGGAAGGTTTTGTCACATACATAAGTTACACTTTTCAACATCAATTTGACCTCCCAATGACATACACTGATGACCAATTTGCCAAACTGAGCGGTGCTTATGCTGTGAAAGTTCTGGAAAGCATGGATGAACAAGAACTGTATAAGTTCGCGTATGATATGATGCTGGACAGTTTTGTTGGTGACTCTGCTGATGATCTCCGCAAAGAGATTGCACACATTTATGACAACGATACGTTGAAAGAGTTGTGTGAAATTTGTCAGATCCCATTCATCCCAGTTGATGAGAAAGAACTGGAAGAAATGGAGGACAAAGCAGAAGCTTCGATGGGCGAAGAAGGCGAGGATGTTGATGCTGCTGACGTAGATGTTGACGTTGAAAGTGAAGCAGTCTCTGAACAATACACTGAGGAAGAAGTCAATGAGTGAAGATCCTAAGTACAATGATCCTACTTACGAGGAAGGATTTGATGAGTTTGATGACTTCCGCGAGAGCGAAGTTGTAAGTGTTGATTCTATTCCCCTGAAAGATGATGAACTCATTTCTCTATCTGAAGAGGAGCAAAATGAGATCTATCAGCAACAAGAAGAGGCAAATGATGCTGAGACTTGGAGTGAAGAATCTCCCTATTCTTTGCCTGACTTTCTTAAGAAAGATCCAATCAGGGCAAAGTTATACGAACGTCTGAAGATTCAACTGCATAACTATCCAGTTCTTTTGGATGAGTTTGTATCAAAGTTTGTTGAATCTTACGTCAATGCACAATCAGTTGAGCAAAATATGGAGGAGTTGAAGCAAATTAAGGACGATGATTTCCACGAAGACTTCTTTGAAGACGAGGATCTGTTCTTATACTATGCTGAGGAAATCTCCCCGCAGTTGTTACCATCGTTCGTGAAATCTATCGATGATGGTGAATACTCAGACATTATGGACTCAAACTGATACAGTGTGACAGTTGAATAACCTGCACAGCATCCTTGACAGGGGTGCTGTTTTCGTTTATATTACATTCATCGATTCAAATCACGCGCTTGACTATCACTCTCCGTCGTCACCAGCAGCACATCACTGAGCGCATGGTTCGTTACAACAAAGGTCAGGTGATTGTCCCCACTGGTGGTGGCAAAACCATGTGCATGATTCAAGATACCATCACCACACTTGATTCTGTCAACAACGGCACCACTACAGTTGTTGTTGCTCCCCGTATCCTCCTTGCTGAACAACTTTGCAGCGAGTTTATGGAGATGATTGATGCTAGTCACACTCACATCATGCACGTTCATAGTGGTGAAACTCATCACTTCAGCACTACAAAAGCAGACAAGATCCACATGTTTGCTAATTGTGCTCGTACTGCTGGTGAGAACGTTATCATCTTCACCACCTACAATTCGCTTGAGCGTGTGATGCAGGCAGATATTGAGGTCAACACGATCTATTTTGACGAGGCACATAACAGCGTCAAGCGTAACTTTTTCCCTGCGACTGAGCACTTCAGCTACAATGCAGATCGTTGCTACTTCTTTACTGCAACTCGCAAAACTTCGGTCACTATCAACAAACCAGGCATGAATGATGAGCGTGTCTATGGTCAAATTATTGCACGAGTTTCTGCCCCTGAGTTGGTTCAAGGTGGATACATCATTCCCCCTCGTATTCAAGCAAAGAAGTTTGACATGCACAAGAATGCACGGATGATTTCGTGCGAGACTGATGCTGAGAATGTGATTGACACAATCGAAGAGACTGACACCAAGAAGATTCTTGTTTGTGTGAAGACTAGCAAGCAACTTATGAACTTGATGGCAGCAACTGATTTTGCCACTCAACTCATCAAGCGTGGTTATTCTTACCTTTATATCACATCCAAGACTGGTGCAGTTGTTGATGGTAAGAAAGTCAATCGTGAAGAGTTCTTCAACACTTTGAACTCCTGGGGCAAAGATCCTGAGAAAAAGTTTGTTGTTCTTCACCGCTCTATTTTGTCTGAAGGTATCAACGTCAGTGAATTGGAAACTGTCATCTTCATGCGTAACATGGATGTCATTGAGATGACTCAAACTATCGGTCGTGTGTTGCGTCTTGGTGCAGAATCTAAGACCTATGGGCTCTGTGTTGTGCCCGTATATTCAAACGTTGGTGTTGCTACTGCGCGAGCATTGCAGACGGTTGTTGATACTGTCTTTGAAAAAGGTGAGATGCTTGATAGTGTTGTTCGCCGCTGATGTGACAGTCAGCGAACTGCACACTATCGCTTGATTTCTGCCCCATCCTGTGCCATTATACTAGTATGAAAAACACACACATCGAACACCCCGAAGATCTCATCCTTGACGGCAAGGATGCTGCTCTAAATGTCATCAACTTTCTAGAGTTTATCTACGAGGGTGATGCTGGCAACATGGCATCTGTGAAGTACGATGGTGCTCCCGCCGTTGTATTTGGTACGAATCCTGAGAACGGTAAGTTTTTTGTTGGCACTAAAAGTGTATTCAACAAGAAAACTCCTAAGATCAACTATACCGTGGATGACATTCGTGCCAACCACGAATCAGAGAATCTTCGCAATGTGTTGACTCTTTGCCTGATGTATCTTCCCAAGGTCAATGGTATTTTTCAGGGAGATTTCATGGGTGTTGGTAACGGCAACGTTGCAATCACTCCCAATACTATCACTTACAAGTTTCTGAAACCTATTGATGAGCAGATCGTATTTGCTCTTCATACGCAATACCGTGGCGACACGATTGCGACCGCAGTTTCTGAACCTTACAATGCTGTTTGGCACTGCAATGATGTCAAGTTCTTGTCTGTCAATGCAAGTTACATTCAACCGTCAAACAACTTCCTCAAAGTATATGCTAACCATGCACGATACTTGATGGAAGATATTGACTTCCCTGAGTTCAAAACTAAGGTTGCAAAGGCAAATGTCAAGAAGACAATCAACTCCTACATTCGTGAGGGTAAAGAACTCAACGTCTTCGATCTTGCCGATGACACTGGTATTGACTGGAAATTGTTTGCCCTCTACAATCTCATCATCACGATGAAGAATGTGGCAGCAGAGTCATACTTTGCTCGCGAGATGTGTGTCTGTCTGATTGGTGACGAACTTGCCAAACATGAGGGCATTGTTGTCAAGAACTGCTATGGTACGTTCAAGATTGTTGACCGTCAACAGTTCTCCCGTGCTAACTTCAACAACGGACGATTTGCCACTGCTAACTAATGACTGAACTTCCATCCGATTTTATTCATGAAGCACCCACAGGATTTAGATACCGAACCGCCCAGTTTAGGGCAAATGTTATTAGCATTTGGTGTGACCATCTTAACCATTACAATTACAATAATGGCGATAAAGTCAGCACCATCTGGGGGTTTTACAACACAAAAAAACGACAATACTTCGCACCAATCAATTCCAAAAAGATCGGGGCTATTGTTGACATTAACTCCACACGCCCACTAACAGCAATGCCCATCAAATATAAGGGACTTGAGGCATTTTTCCAATGAAAGAGTTTGATTATGAATTGGACTACAAATCTCTTGATTTCACAGATGCAGAGACTCGCAAACTTTATCGTATTGGAAGAGGCGAGCAAGGGGTTTTATTGGTTCGCCCTTATACAGACGACATTTGTGCTCATTGGAGATTCAGAACCCCTGATATTGCCGTAAAATCTAGTAACAAGATTTTTGCAATGTATCTAGATTACAGGGACAAAAAAGACTTCGTTGGTATGGACATGTGCCGCAAGTTTCTGGAGATGGGTTTCACCAGGGCGCGACGTTATGCTAACCACAACAGTGGCAGAAAGTATAAGAAAGGCACGAAAGATGTGCTGCCACAAGAGAACGACCATGCCACCAGTAAGTATGCAGAATCAGCACAGATCTTCAAGAAGGTTCGTGACATCGTAGCATACAACCCTGTTTATCAGTCTATGAGGAAAGATTGGCGCAAGAGTGAATAAAACCCTCGTGCCACCCGTCAAAGTGGCACACAGGCGCTTGTAGACGCCTCAAAATCGTGTATTGTATAAGAGTCAAAGAAACGAGAGCAAATGCAACTCACCAACTCCGCCACCATTGTTGACTTCTTCCCTGAGGCATTTATTGCTGAGGCAGATGACATCAAAGGCATGAAAGTTGTCATCAAACGTTTCGTTAAGCGTGTTACTTTTCGTGCTACTGGTCAGAAATCCTACAGCGTTGTGGGTATGATTGACGCCAAACATGAGTGGGCATCTCGTATTGCTAAAGGTGCTGAGGTAACTGACTACAACACCGACAAAATGCCTCAGTCTGAGTATATGCCACTCTACTGCTGATTTCCATGTCTCTTATCAAACAACACCTCTACAATCAACAAATGCGAGTTACCAAAGCCCAAGCACTTTCTCAGTTTCGTTACAACTGGAAAGTCACAACACAGCAGAATCCTAGACTCAAAAACGACACAATCGCAAAGCGTGAAGATTGGTCTTATTTCACCGATATGTTATGCAAGGAAGGATATATCACCATGAAACAGTATGAAACCTGGGACAATCCCTTCTGATGCTTTACATCATGGCGGCAATCATTCTTCTTCCAGTGATTGCCTTTGTTGCTTCATTCTTTGAGGAAGATCAAGACAATTCCTATTGATTCATGAACTACACTCTCAAACAACTTCAGGACAAACTGAATAGAATGATCGCAGATCAGGGTGAAGATGCACAATGTGCAGCATGGATTTACACCAAAGAGGACATTTATCGGGTCGATGAAGACGGAGAATTTGATTACTTTGCACTTGACAATCCTGAACTGGTTGAACGTGTCTTCGATGATGTTGGCAACATTGATTACATCTACCAAGTCATTCAAGAATGTGTAGATGAAGTTGCAGAAGAGCAATTTGTTCAACAACAACAGGAGATGGTTTGATGATTACTTCCAAAGCAAAAATGATCAAGATCATGTCACAATGTGATGGGGCAGATACTCTCACACGATATGAGAAATTCCAGGTCTTTTGCCGAGTTTGTGATAACATGTTGGCAGAAGGTCGCATAACTAAATCAAACCACAAACGTTGGACGGAGGTATGGTGACGCACGAAGAAATGCTGGAAACTGCACAACAACGAGAGGCAATCAATGAAATTCCAGAAGATTCTGAACTCATTGATGATGTATTTTATGTTTGGAAAACTCGGTTTGGACTATACTCTACAACAACAAAACAAGGACGAAAAATGTTGACTGGTGCCACTCGTGATGGTGTTATCGAGATGACAAGATGGCATCTTAAATGTGAACAGGATGGCACACTTGAGCAGCATACTAGAGTTGTGGGATCTGCGATTGTAGGGGGGAAACTGTAGAGAAATCAAGAGAAAAAAAACCAGTTGGCGAAGTGTCACACAACCCGTAGAAATGCCCTCAAAATCATGTATTGTAAGGACATGGAAAACAACGCAACCGATTCGATGATCTCTCTCCTTCAGAATCCTGCCTTCATCAGTGCAATCGAAGGCATGGCAGATTTCTGCTTTGAGATGAACCCTGACATCGATATGGCATACGATTATGTTTGCGATCAGGCAAATGTTTCGACCTTTGTTGCTGATGGTCCTGCCTGGGATCTGTTCTACGATATGTGGGAAGTCGTTCAATCTCAGAACTGATTCACACTTTCCAACTCACATTTTTTCTCTAAACTAACATCATGCTCACCAAAGGACACAACAACAGAATCCTGATGCTCAACCAACTTACACCGTTTGAAGCAAAACGACGCATGGCAATCGAAGAGCAACGCATGAAAGAAATGCGTGAAGAATGTGCCCGTGATGCACAACAACTGTTCGACGATATGTTCGGAGGTTGATAACAATGCAAGAGACTAAATTCATTCTTCACGGTCAATTTCAACGCGCTAATGGTTGGATTATGAACGATCAGTTAAGTTATATCAAAGAGACAAAACAACAGGCGATTGCAACATGTAAGCGACTCAATCCTGACTTTATGATTCACTCTATCACCATCGAAGACTAATCATGAGAATCATACTTGTCGGAATGGTTGTATTTTTTGGGAGCATAATCGGTTGCTCTGCTATCAACTCCATCTCACAAATGCAGGATGCAAAGATGACACGATTCTGCAAATCTGTCCCCGTTGGTGCTAGCTACGACGAAATGTGTAAAGACTTTCGTTGAACATCAATCCACTCAATTCATCAAACAAAATGACTCAAATCAAAGACAACATCATTGACCGCGATGCACTTCAGGCATCATATATTGATCGAATCATTGATGGTATGGACCTGAAAGATTTGATGCAAATTGTATACGATCAACTCGATAATTCTCTCGACAAGTATAGTGTGGACGAACTTATTGAAGAGGTTGATAGTTACTATCCCGAACTTTTGGAGGAAAGTGAAGAGAAATAAAACCAGTTGACTAAGTGGCACAAGAGGATGGCACAGCGCCCCAAAATCGGTTATCTTAAGGAAGTGGAGGGGATTTCACTTCACAAACGTCCTAAACTTTCTCATCATGCGTAAGATCGAACAGCAAATGATCACTGCCGTTCAAAACAACAAGAACTGGCAATCTGCAAACACTTCTGTTCACTTTAACGAAGAATCTGGCGAGTCGCTGATTCGTCTGCATGGCAATCTGATCGCCGTTGTTGATGAAGACAGCATGACAATCTTCGACGGTGGTTGGCAAACTAACACCACAAAATCCCGTCTTAATGCACTTTGTGACGCATTTTGTATTGCTGGCGAAGGTGTATTCCAGAAAGATTTTGTCTGGTATGTTCGCAAGTTTGTCGGCAAGATCAACGGCAAAGATGTATTCAAGAACGACACTTTCCACAATAACTACATCTTTGCTTGATCGATGTTTGCATCACTTTCTAAATCAAGATCTCTCAAACAACATCGCATTATTCACATGAAATTTCTTCTGCTTGTGTTAATTGGAGTTCTGGTCTATAATAGTGATGATGCGAGGTTTTTTATCTCTGATCAACTCAACAACGCATCGGAATTTATCCGCCCTGATGCACAACTTAATTTCCGTTATTGATTGACAATGCAATTCCAAATCACTGACATTGAGTTTGATTTTACTGATGATTTTTCACATGTAGAGAACATCGACCAAGATGTAATTGATGAGGTTAAAGGAACAATTTGGGAGGCAGATGATGAAGATGATCTCATCGAAGAGATCACATGTGCATCAGGTTGGTGCATCAAATCTATTGACTATAATCACATTTTGCGCTGAACAATCATGACTCATCAACAACAATCTGTGGACATGGTGACGTATCACTATGCTGAACAACTTGAGCGCCTTATTGATGAAAACCGTTTTGAGGATGCTGATGCTATCTTCACTGAATTTGTTGTGGATTCAGTAGATCCAAATGACGGTAAATATGAGTGGACTTTTATCAACGACCTGACAAATGACAACGCCTAAAGAAGATCGGTGGAGTGAGGTTTGTAAACAACAAATCCTCACACTTTTGGAGAACTCGGACTCATTCAATGATGTAGATGTTTTCTCTAATGTTGAAAGTTTCGTGTTTGAAATGATCGACGAGAGAGACAATACACCCGAAGATATTTCCGAGATTCTTTCATACATTTCTGCTAGAGTTGGACCCGATGGATTCAATCTCCTCACAGATGTTCTCACCAAAGTAACAACGTACATTCACGAATTGAACACACGAGCAGCAGCAATCACAATCACAATGCCTACCAAACCAGGATATTCTGTCGCTCAAACTATATCTGAAGACAACTCAAGATCTATGCGTGATGATGATGAAGTCCCAGCAAGATTCCAAAAAAAGTGATGCCAACTGCGTCCCCGTTCCCGAGTGTTACCGCCCGAAATTAAACGACTATGTTGTATGGAATGGCAACGTAGTTTTAGAGGGCTGGGTGTACTTTGTTTCTGACGAGTATATCACTATCGAGATCAGAACTATCCCGAAAAGTGATGAGAATGTCAGAGATTGTTCTTTACACAAAAACAACAGAGTTTGTGTCCTATGTTTCTCTTACCAGTGGAGTGAATTAACTTATGTCAAAAGTCGCAAATCTGTCCATGACAAAGTATCGTGTGACCTGGCAGAGTAAGCAACAAGTAAATGGGTTTATTAAGAAGGAGAGTGTTATCGTATTTGGCGAAGATGCTGTCGAGTTTATTGTGCATGAGTTTGCCAAAGATTCACCACTAATTAACATTGTCCCTGTGTTCGGAGATGTATAGAATGTTACACAATTATGGTGAGTTTGTGTTAAAAAGGGGTGAAAATGATTTAAAAATGTATTAAAAAAGGTATATGCGTTGATTATATGTTTTCCACAATGTTGTTGAAAATGTTGTGGAAAACTCTCATAAATGTGCTGAGGTGTTGTTATCTTAGCGAGCGTAACATGAACCGACCAAGTTGTCAACTACCAGACCGCCCAGATGTTCACAGTCCCTCACAGTCTTATGAGATTTCTGAGTCTTACTCGCAGGGGGGTTGACATCAGCACCTCTAGAGATTATAATTACTAAGTAACACACAGGGGGCGCACCAGTTATGAACACACTGCCAGGACAATTGCAGCGTTTCAGTGTTACTTTAGATTTCGTGGTTCAGGATGACTTTGACCCCTATCAAATTGACTGGGAGGATATGTTTAGCATCCAATCAAATGAGACCATCACAGTATCAATTAAGGACCACTCTGTGGATGTTGAAAAGGACTGGCAGTTATATGCGGAGAGTGTATGATAGTATGCTAACAGTTTGTATCACATAGCTTGACAATCTCTCGGCAGTTTGTTATAATGACTTTGACACACGTTTGCGGGCGTTTGTGATATCGGCGCGGGCGGCGGTATAAAAAACACTAACTACCCTAACCTACAGAGGTGACAAAGAGCGAGTGAAATAAAAAAATCGCCGCCACAAAAAAATACTCCCAGGGGTCTCAGAGATGAGACCTTTTTTTATAAATATGTGTGAATGACCTAACATAATGACAGATCTAACCGCGCCTTATATTGGAGACATGGAAAAATTTTTGCCCCAGAAATTTTCGCGTCCATGGGGTTGGTATGAGAATCTCTATAGTGAGAGCACATATAAAGTCAAAAGGTTATTCGTAGGACCTGGTAAATCAATCTCATTACAACGTCACTTTCATCGTAATGAGCAATGGGTTGTAGTCAGAGGTAGTGGTACAATCTATCTTGAAGATTTCCCAGGTGGTAAGGAGACAACTGTAAGTGATGTACATCATATTGGTGTTAATCAGATCCACCGTCTAAGGGGTGGAGGAGACGGTATAATGATCGTTGAAGTACAGTATGGGGATATGTGTATAGAAGAGGACATTGAGCGTCTGGAGGACGATTATGGCAGAGTATAGTTACAACATCTATGCAAAGAAAACTTGTTTGTATAAGGATGTTCCTGAGAATGAGTTTAATCATACCTGGACAATGTTGAAAGGTATGGTCGGTCTAATGAAGACTGATTACAATGAAGAAGATCTGACCTATGAAAAGATTCTTCTTGACAAGGACTAAATAATGGAGTATCATTGAAGTGTTCATCATTCCAATGAACTGACAAGCTTGTTAAACATTTTTTGAACGTCTTATGGCTAAAGGATTTACAGTAAAGGCAAAGACCCCTCCCGCGAAGAAGTCTGCAGAGGAGTGGGACTATGATGCCATTAAAGAACGGATGCGTGGTAAGCAGATTGTATTCTGTCTGCCTGGACGTGGATGTTCTTACATTTTCATGAAGAACTTTGTACAACTCTGTTTTGATCTTGTACAAAGCGGTCTGAGTATTCAGATCTCCCAGGATTATTCTTCCATGGTGAACTTTGCACGTTGCAAGGTTCTTGGTGCTAACGTACTGCGTGGACCTAAGCAGATTCCCTGGGATGGTAAACTGGAATATGACTATCAACTCTGGATTGATAGTGACATTGTATTTGACACCACCAAGTTCTGGCAACTGTGTGATCTGGCGCTTCCTGCTGAAGGTGAGGAGCGTTCTATCACTGCTGGTTGGTATTGCACCGAAGATGGACATACCACTTCCGTTGCTCACTGGTTAGAAGAAGATGACTTCCGTAAGAACGGTGGAGTCATGAACCACGAGACTCTCGAATCGATCAGCAAACGTCGCAAACCTTTCACAGTTGATTACACTGGGTTTGGTTGGGTCATGATCAAGAAAGGCGTCTTTGAGAACATGGAGTATCCTTGGTTTGCTCCGAAGATGCAGCAGTTTGAGTCTGGTGAGGTTCAGGACATGTGTGGAGAGGATGTCTCCTTCTGTCTGGATGCTAAGGACATGGGACACGAAATCTGGTGTGATCCTCGTATCCGCGTAGGCCACGAGAAAACTCGGATTATCTGATAAATACTTACCCCCGCAACTCGGGGGTTTTTTTTATATTCAATTCTATTATGACTAAACTATTCGTTCTTCCCCTGATGCTCGCTGCTACTGCTGGTATCATGGGCAGCACTTCTGTAGAAGCAAGACCAGGATCATTCCCTGGTGCCCGTGGTCCTGGTGGTGGAGAATTTATTTCTTCTCCAAAGAGACGTTGCACATTTAAGCGTCCATGTTCACGAATGCCTGAACTTCCTTTCTTCCCTGGTGAAGTTCAACCGATGGGTGGTCGTCGCCGCTGATCTATGCTATACTATTTGAGTAAACCAATCGCGTTACTCGATGGCAAAGATCAAGAAGTCCATGATGGGCGGAACATTCGTTGAATCTCGTCCCAAAAAGACTCGTCAAGGAAGTGGTCAGCACACTAAATACTCAGCGAGCAGTCGTAATTCTGCTCGTAAGCGTTATCGTGGACAAGGCAGATCATGAGCAGTTTAATCACCAATCTCCCCGCCCGTAAAGTTTGGGTCCGAAAGGAATATTTGAGAGACTTTAAGGACGGTTTTGGTGAGTTTGTAGAGGGCGTCTGGGTATCGGCTAAGTCGATTCCTGGACGTGCTTTTTATTTTGAGACATATTTACCAGAATATGCGGCAATGTTCGATAAATTGCCGATTTCTGCGTTTGTTTCTGAACCAAAAACTCCAGAACCCGATTTAGATCTTCCAAATCTTCAATTTTGGAACTGCATGGACTATGGAATTACCAACATTTGCAAGCAATTTGTTGGTTCTATGGACTGGGAGGTCAGAACAAGGCATTTTGGAACGCTTAGAGGACAGTATGAATGCACTTTGGACAATTATCACTCTGATCCAGATGTAATTGACTACTCTACAAGCGAAGTTCCAGAGGAACATAAGTCATTTAACCTCATCGAATTGGACAATGGGCAGTTTGCTCTCTATCCAAACAACAGATGTAGGATCTATGACAACAGTTTGACACCCGAAACACCAAAAATTCCTGATTTTAAGGTTTCTACCGAATTCTTTCAGGTTGAAAATGGTGTTGATTGGGGTAGATTGGGTCATACTGACGAATATTTTTGGGAAACTGAGACCGAAAGGGATGGCAACCCCGAAAAAAGTTCTGGTAAACCCGATTTAGAGGAAACTAGCGATGGCTAACAACCCAAATCCAGACCGCGATGTAGCATACATGAAGGAATATTGGGGAACAACCTGTTTAATTACTGATTACTGGTCACTTCCGATCAAAGAAGAGACTAAATTTGAAAAACAAAATAGAATTCATAAGCAAATTCGTAATGATGATGACTATGATGATTGGGAATATGGTACAGAGCCTACATATGGTTGAAAAAGGCGCTAAATAAAGAAAGATTATACTCTCATAACGGTGCCGACTCGTATTTCAAGAGGATTTAAGGATATTTCACTGTCTTTCAAGAGACATCCTGTGACTAATGACCTTTTAGTCTTGAAAGACGAGACGGCCATTGCTAAATCTGTGCGTAATATTGCTTCAACAGCAGTCGGAGAGCGGTTTTTTGCTCCAAATTTTGGTTCACCAACCGCAAATGCTCTATTTGACGTAACTGACATCCGTGTTGTTGCTGAATATGAAGGTTCTATCAGAGATGCCGTCCAAAAACTTGAACCTAGAGTCGAAGTAACCAACATTAAGGCAGCAGCGACTTTTGAAAACAATGCAATTGACTTTGTAATTGAGTATAAAATTATCGGACTGGATGTCGGTCTCCAGACAATCTCATTTATCGCTAAGTCAGTAAGGTAATGCCACTAGCAAAGTTTTCAAATCTTGACTTTGATCAAATCAAAGAGCAGATAAAGTCGTATCTCAGAGCAAACAGTAATTTTACTGATTTTGACTTTGAAGGATCGAACTTTTCTGTTCTTATTGACGTATTAGCGTATAATACTTACATCAACTCCTATAACACCAACATGGTGGCTAACGAGGGGTTTATTGATAGTGCGACATTGAGAGAAAATGTCGTATCTTTAGCAAGAAACATCGGATATGTACCTAGATCAAGAAGAGCAGCAAGAGCAAGCGTAAACTTTAGTGTAGATGTAACAAGAGCATCGATTGTCCCACTGACAATTACCCTTCAAGCAGGCGTTGTTGCTATTTCGGAAAGTTTTGGTGGTTCTAACTTTGTTTTCTCGATTCCAGAACCAGTAACAGTGCCAGTAGTAGATGGAATCGCTACTTTTGTTGGTCTTGAAATTTATGAAGGGACTTTTATCACAAAAATCTTTGAATATGACGCAGAAGCATCAGATCAAAGATTTGTTCTCCCAAATTCTAACATTGATACGTCAACACTGAGGGTTGTAGTTAAAGAATATGAACAATCAAACTTTGGCAGAAAATTTAATCTCGTAGAAACCATTATTGATGCTACAGAAGACAGTGATTTATATTTGATTCAAGAAATTGAAGATGAAAAGTATGAATTGTTGTTTGGAGATGGTATTTTTGGCACAGCGTTAGAAACTGGCAATATTGTAGAAGCAACTTATATCATTACAAATGGAAAACAAGGAAATGGCGTTAATAATTTCAGTTTTGCTGGAAGATTAAGAGATAACTCAGATAGAGTCGTAACAACTGGTGTCAATGCCATTACACCTAATGATAGATCCCTCGGTGGAGATGATATTGAGTCAATTGATTCAGTTCGTAAGTATGCTCCGAGAAATTACTCTGCTCAAAACCGTTGTGTGACTGCAAATGACTATGCAGCAGTAATTCCAGAGTTATTTCCAGAAACTGACTCTGTTTCGGTTTATGGTGGAGAAGATTTGGACCCACCGCAGTATGGAAAGGTCTTTATTAGCATCAAACCAAAAAATGCGAACTACATTTCAAATTTCTTAAAATCAGAAATTCAGAGAAAACTGAAAAACTACTCAATTGCTGGAATTATTCCAACAATCACCGATCTTAAGTATCTTTACATTGAATCTCAGGTTGGTATCTATTATAACACATCTAGATCAAATGGTGCCAATTCAACTAAGACAAATGTGTTGGCAGCTCTTGAAAAATATGCAGATTCTACCGAACTGAATAAATTTGCTGGTAGATTTAAGTATAGTAGATTCTTAGCAGCACTTGATCAGGCAGATCCTTCAATCACGAGTTCATATGCACTCATTAGGATGAGGAGGAATTTGAGACCTGTTGAAAATGCGCCAGCAGACTATGAAATTTGCTTTGGCAACTCAATCAGGGTAAACAGTGACGCTGGATATAATGTGAGATCTACAGCGTTTAAAGTTAGTGGTGTAGAAGGTTGGTGCTACCTTGGAGACGTACCTGGACAGGGTGCTATTGACGATGATGACCAAACTGAAGCAGTTGGAAGAATGATTCTCTTCACCTTGAAGAGTGCCAACGAAGCTCAGGTGGTTAGAGATGACATGGGATCAATTGATTATGAATCTGGAGAGATTAAAATCAATCCGTTGATCATTACATCGACAATTGTGAATGAGGATCAACCAATTATCGAATTTGACTGCATTCCAGAATCAAATGATGTTATCGGAAAACAAGATCTATATACATTGTTCGACACAGAGTCCAGTGAAGTAGAAATGATTCCAGATAGGATTTCTTCTGGAGAAGATGCTGCAGGAAGTTACTTTAGACCTGTTTCTTCTTATCATGATACTGATCAGATTGTAAGAGGTGCTGTTTTAGTGACCGCTTCGGCATCAGATACATATATTGGGTTCGTAAATGGAAAACCATATTATGGTCCGTTCCATACTATGCCAGATGGTACACTCATGACTGGTGCAAAGCATTCTGAGAATGCGAAGGTTATTACTAAGGCGAAAGATGCCCAACCAGCACCAAAGGTCACGAATACTCCACAGCAGAGAGTTGTTCAAAGAGACGCTAGCGTTACTTTGACTAGCACTGTAAATAGATCAGATGATAACGTATCATCCAGTGATGCTACCACATCATCAACTACATCATCAAGTTCAGGTTCAGGTTCAGGTTCTTCAGGCGGAGGCGGCGGTTACTAATGATCGAAACTAGAGTTCAGACAAAAACCGTCGTTGGTGATCAGGTCCCAGCCTTTGTAAGATCAGAATCTCCACTCTTTGTAGATTTTTTAGAGACATATTACGCTTCTCAAGAATTTGAGGGCGGAACTCTTGACATCAGTCAAAATATTGATCAATACGTTAAGGTAGGCACATATAGTTCAATCGTTAGCATCACGTTACTTGATGGTGATGTTGATTTTGGTGATGAAACTATTTTCGTTGACTCAACAGAAGGATTTCCAAAGGAATATGGTCTTCTGAAGATTGATGATGAGATTATCACATATAAAGGAAAAACAGATGTCTCTTTCACAAATTGTGTAAGAGGTTTTTCTGGTATTACCTCATATAGAGATCCTAGGAATCCAGATGAACTTATCTTTGAACAAAGTGAGGAAGATTCTCATGTCAATAGAACTCCTGTATTCAATTTAACTTCAGAATACAAAAAAATATTTGTCGATAAGTTAAAATCGCAATTTGCTCCTGGTTTTGAAGGAAGAGATCTTGCAGATGGACTTAACCAGTCACTCTTCATCAAACAAGCAAAAGATTTCTACTCTTCAAAGGGAACTGACAGATCTTTTGAGATTCTTTTCCGTGCTTTGTTTGGTAGTGACGTAGAAGTCAAAAAACCTCAAGATAATGTATTCAAATTGTCTGATGCTACCTATAGAAGACAATTGGAAATGGTTCTGGAGATCGTTGAGTCAGATGGTGACGTAGATGATCTGATTGGACAGACCTTATATCAGGATACTAGTAATTTTAATGAAGATGTTAATAAGGCATATGGTTCCATTACAAAAATTGAAAAATTAAGAAGAGAAGGCGTAGATTATGTAAAAGTTGGCATTGACTATGACTTCAGTAGAGACACTGAGATTTTTGGAACGCTTTTTGGTGAATTCAAAGTTACTGGCAAAACAAAGTTAATTGATAATGTAGGATTAGGTGCATCAATCATCAGTGTTGATTCAACTCTTGGATTTTCCACTGTTGGTGAACTATATGTCCCATTCAATAACGGTACGACGGGAGTTGTAACCTATACAAATACTACTATCAACCAATTCTTAAATTGTGGTGGTGTTGCAGACGAAATTTCTATCGGCAGTGCCATTATTGAGAATACCAACGTATATGCTCTGACTCCAAACAACGAAACTGTCAGATTTAGTATTACTGGAGTTTTGAATGAATTAAACTTCAATGAGAGTGAAGTTTGCAACTATGAAAAAGATGATAGGATCTATGTAAGTTCTCTTGGTGAGGATTTCACTGATCTTGTAAGTAAATCATTTGTTTATAACACTCATAATAGATTTAAAGTAAAAGGTGTTTCCAACTTAGATGTTGGTAAGTTTGAGTTCACTAGTTTTGAGGATCATGGACTCAATCTTAATGATAGGGTTGAAATAATTAATATTGAACTTGGTCAAGTCTCATCTGGTAGGGTTGTAGACATTTCTGGTGAGAATATTTTTGTTGTTGATGAACTCAACGATCTCACAACCGAAGAATCTAGAGGTGGTCTCCAATACACCTTTGAAGCTCGTAGAAGACCAAAATATGCTGACTCTGTAAATTTCCAAGTAGCGAATAAGTTCTATACTGACGTATTGAATTCCTACAAGGATGATGATGGCAATGTTTATATTGTCTCTAACAGTATTCCAAGTTATCGTACAAAATTAGAACTTTCCGATAGATCTGTAAAAATTCCACCTAAAATTTATGTTGGAGATACGATTAATATTCCAGATCATGGATTTATCACTGGAGAGTCTGTAAACTATACTCCAGACAAAGAATTAATTGAAGGAAGTGAATTAGAGGATGATGATGACATCGCCCTCTTTGGTGAAGAGTCTGAGACTGAGATTGTAACCGCTTTGGGAGATTTATATGAAAGAGAATACTATGTTAACGTAATTGATACTGATAATATCAAATTAGCAAATAGCAGAGCTGATATTGCTGCTGGAGTATTCCAAGACATTAGTGGTATCTCTACTAACCAGTTTTTAACCCCGTCTAGAAACTATCTGAGACCTCTTGATGCTCAAAAGATTATTAGAGCAATTCCACCCGCCACTGATAACGAAGCACTTGAATTTACTACCGATCCAGACTCAAAAACTGGTATTTTGGTGAATGGCGTAGAAATCTTAAACTATAAGTCAGAAAACTTCATTTACTATGGAGAGATTGAGGATGTTGATGTAATCAGTGGAGGAAGAGGTTATGATGCGGTAAATCCCCCTATCATGGTGATTTCCGACTCTGTTGGAACTGGGGCAACTGCTACTGTAACTATCAGAGGGTCTTTCAGTCAGATTCAGGTTGTTGATGGTGGTTTTAGTTACATTAATCCTCCAACAGTTACAATTAGTGGTGGTAATGGAGAAGGTGCTAGAGCAGAAGCTCTGATGAAGGATAAAATCCATGAGAGGACACTTATTGTAAACAAAGGTGCTGGAACTATCAGCACGACCGCAAATAGTGTCGCATTCTCAACCTATCATGGTTTTATTAATGGAGAACTGATATTCATTGATAATAATGATCAAACTGCGATTGGAATTGGTTCAACTGAGGGTGATGTAGTCAGAAGATTTGATATTGATGAGAATTCTGGATTCTACGTCAGCACTCCAGACTTAAACACTATCAAACTTCATAATGGTCCTGATGATGCAATCGCTGGTATTAACACTGTAAATATTACTGATTTTGGTCAAGGTAGACAAACCTTCAGAGCAGATCTACCTAGAAGTGTAATCGCTAGAATTGAAATTGTTGATCCTGGTGAGGGATATGCTACGAATGATATTCATGTGCAACCATCGGGCATCAATACGTCTTCTGACATTATCAGTTACATCAAGCATGGATTTGAAGATGGGGAACTGATTGAATATAAATTCACTGACACTGCTATCGCTGGACTCGATACATCCTCGATTCAACAATATTACGTTCTAAAGCGAGATGAGAATAGTTTTAGATTAGCAGCTGCTGGAATTGGAACAACCTCTACAGATGCAAACTATCTGAATAGAGATCATGCTGATATTCAAAGTATTGGATTAGGAACTCACATCTTCAAGTATCCTGACATCAAAGTAGACATTGATGGAGATGTTGGAATCAATTCTATAAAACTTCTTCTCACAGATCAAACTTCAATTGGAATTGGAACAACTAATGCTGAGGCATTATTCCCAGCAGTGGTTCAACCAATTGTTATTGGTGGTATTGAGAAAGTAAATCTTATTTCTGGTGGAACTGGTTATGGAAATTCTGATGTTGTAAATTATGAGAAACAACCTCTCATTACTTTAGATGTTGGAAGCAAAGCTCAACTAAGACCCGTAATTGTTGGAGAACGTCTTCAGTCTGTTATTGTAACAAATGGAGGAACAGGATATAATTCACCGCCAATTCTAACAGTTCAGGGTGATGGTGATTATGCTGAGGTAACTCCAGTGGTTTCTGGTGGCAAGATTACTGAAGTAATTGTCAATAATGGTGGAATTGGATTTAGCACCGCAAAGACCTTTATTGAAATTGAAGAGAGAGGTATCGAAGCAAAATTCAGAGCAAATATTGGTCAATGGAACATTAACAATGTTGAGAGATTTGAGGATGAGTTTGGACCTGATGATTCAATTTTAGCACCACCATCCAGAAGAGAGTTTGGATCTCAATATGTTCACTTATATGCACCTAGAAATCTTAGAAGAAATCTTTATGCATTGAATATTAACGGAACCAGAAACTTTGGTTCAAATGATCTCAACTTCTCGTTTATTGAAGAACAGGCTACCAGACACTCTCCTATCATTGGATGGGCATATGATGGAAATCCAATCTATGGTCCATATGGTTATGCGAGTCCTCAGGGCGGAAGAATTAGGAGAATGCGTTCTGGTTATAGAAGAATCAGTTCTAACAACAGACCCTCGGAAGCTAAGTATCCTCTCGGTTATTTTGTAAATGATTATGTCTGGTCTAACGTCGGAGATCTTGATGAGCATAATGGAAGATTCTGTAAGACTCCCGATTTCCCAGAGGGTAGATATTGTTACTTTGCCACCATTGGCAATAGAATTTCTAATGATGGTCCTTTCAAAGGATTCTTCCCCCCACAATTCCCATATTTGGTAGGAGATTCTTTCAGAAGCAGACCAGTTGATTTCAACTTACTGTCTTCATCAAATACTCAAGATATTGATCTCAACGAATCTGGTTTTATCAGAAATGCTAAACCCTACAAGATCAACAGTTATTTTGGCAATAATGAATACATCATCAACCCAACTGAAGATCAGAGACAATATGTAAACGTAGAAAGAGCAACAACTGGAAAGGTTGAATCTTTTACGATTGTATCTGCTGGTTCTAGTTACAGAGTTGGTGATAGACTTGAGGTAGATAATGATAACAACTTGGGCGATGATGCTCAGGCAGTTGTCAGTTGGATTAGCGGAAGAAATATTACTTCCATTGCTGCTTCAACTTACACTTTACCAGACGTTGAAGTTCTCGTTAAGGGAGGAACAGGAGCAGCGGTTGGTGTCTGCTCAATCCCTCATGGGTTGAGAAATAATGACAGTGTAGTCATTAGTGGCGTTTCAACAGACGTTGTTCCTGCCGTTATAGGGCGTCATACCATCGGAATTAACACTACGTCATGGAGACTGGTTTCCGCTGCTTCTACGCCCTCTACGACGGGTCTCACGACGTATCTGTCCATCTCTGGAGACTTAACACCTACTGGTATTGATGAAAATGATATTATTGGTATCGCATACACCACATCTGTTGGTGTCAACTCATTTGAAAAGTTCAAGGTTCTGAATATTGAACCAGAGCATAGCAGAGTTAGAGTACAAAGGCAAGCTGAAGGAACTATTGGTATTGCACACTCTTACTTTGCAAAAGTAATTAGTTTCCCGAGACAATTCACCTTTAATATTACTGGAGTATCTTCTGACTTTGTTACTCAGTCTAATTTTGAACTTTACTTCAATCCACAAGATCAAGTTGGTGTAGGAACTTCAATCGGTGTTGGTATTGTTTCTAGCATTCCATCTAACATTGGAATTGGAACGACAACTGTCTATGGAGAAATTCCAACAGGATCTATTTTCATCTCTAATCATGGTTTGAGGACGGGTCAGAAACTGAAGTATAGAACTAATGGTGGAATTGGTGTATCAGTTTCAAATACTGGAGTTGGTGGAACATTCACACTTGCTGATGGCAGCATTGTGTATGCTATCAATGTTTCAAAAGACGCGGTTGGTCTTGCTACCTCTAAGGTAGCAATCGGAACAGACACCCCGATGGTTGGTGTTGGTTCTACTGCATATCAACTCAGATTCCTGAGCGTTGGAACTGGAGTAACTCATAGCTTCCAATCAGTATTTGATGAAGTTGGTCAGCATGTAATCAAAGGTAATTTAGAGGTTTCTGATTTTGAAGTCTTTACTGATATCTTCCATCATCTAGGTGTAGATGATACCGTCCAAGTTGATATTCTGCCTGGCATCACTTCTTCAATCTTTGTACAGTTTAACAATTACAATAGAAGAATTGTATTTAATAGAGTTGGTCTGAGCACCTTCAACATTGACGTTGACAACAACGTAATTACGATCAACAGTCATGGATATCGCACTGGTGACAAGATTGTTTGGTCGAAGGAGACTGCCAGCACGTTACCGACTGGAATATCTGACAATGGCATGTACTATGTTGTCAAAGATGACAATAATAGATTCAGAATTACCAGAACAAAGAGAGAAGCAGAACTTGAAAGACCACCATTTATTAACTTTACTAATGCTGGAATTGGTAGTCAATTAATTTCTTTGATTAATCCACCAATTAATCAAATCCTTGGTAACAGAATTTCTTTCGCTACCACTGATCCATCTCTTTCGTTCTCACAGGGCAATAGAATTTTCCCTGCCTTTGATATTCAGTTCTTTACTGACAGAAACTATGAGAATGAATTCTTCTCAACTGGTGACGACGCAAACTTCCCAATCGTCACTAACGGAAGAATTGGAGATCCGTCAACAGCAAGTAGCACTACATTATACACGAATAGAAATTTCCCCGAAAAACTCTATTACAAGTTTGAACCTTCTTATACCAATAGAATTCCATCTGGAAAGACAAGAAAGCAAAGAAGATTTGACTCTCTGAATTTTGTTGAAGATGACTCTGTAACGGATTTTAACACTATTAATTTTGACTCTTCTGGTTTCAACGGAAGTTATTCTGTTGTTGGAATTGCATCCACTTCATTCAAAGTCAACTCTTTCAGAGATCTTGAAGGAACTGGTTATGAGAGGTCTCAAGCTATCTTCTCATATGTAACTAATTCAAAATTAACTCTTGGTCCGATTAAGGACATTAAACTCAAGAGCGGTGGTTTCTCCTATAATAGACTTCCTGGAATTACCTCCATTGCTTCCTCTGAAGGAAACGGTGCAATCATCAAACCCAATAGCAAGAGTATTGGTAAGATTAGAGGACAGAAGTTATATGATGTTGATTGGGGATATCCAAGCGACTTAACTCTCAGACCAAAGGGTAATATTCCAGAGTTGTTGTCTGTCGATAGTTTGTTCACTATTGGAAATCTTGGCATTGTAACTGGTGGAAGAAACTATATTATTCCTCCCACTGAGTTTGTAGTGTTTGATGGATCTAGTGGGGAATTCATTCCTGAGATTCAACTTAAGTTTGGTCTGACTGGTTCTTCTATTGGTAATGTAAGAATTCTGGCGAATAGCACCAGACTGTCGAATGCAAATCCAGACATCGTTCCACTCAATAATTCAAACGGAGTGGGAATTAAAACTGTTGAATATAATTCAAGTGAAAGAATTGTAACTCTCAAATTTGATGTTGGATTTACTACCACGAATACTTTCCCATTCAAAGTTGGTGATAATGTTCTTGTAGAGAATGTTGGTATTGCTTCTACTGGTTCTGGATACAATTCTTCAGACTACAACTATCTCAGATTTGAAGTAATTGAGGTTGATCAGAATATTGGTGGTATTGGATCGATCGCGTACAAACTTCCAGAGGATGTTACTTATCCAGGTCTTTACGTTACCACTAGATCTTATGGTCGTGCTATCCCACCACAAGACCTTCCCAAGTTCAATGCTGAACTACTCCCAACTCAATTTAAAGTTGGAGAGACCATTGTAACAACCACTGGTAAATCTGGTAAGGTTGATTATTGGGATTCTGTATCGAAGATTGTCAAGGTTCAATCTCAAGATAATTTCTCTGAAAAAGAACTGATTAGAGGTTTATCATCTAAAGCACAGGCAATCGTTCGCTCCAAAGTCGATCACGATTCCGACTTTACTGTTGATGCTGTCAGTTCTCCTAGAGCTGAATGGGTAGATCAAAGAGGATTCTTGTCAGAGAATACTCAAAGACTTCATGACAACTTCTACTACCAGAATTTCTCATATGTTCTAAAATCAGAAGTTGCATATGACAGATGGGAAGAAGCAGTAAGTTCCCTTAACCATGCGTTAGGATTCAAGAAGTTTGGAGATATGCAGATTATCTCTGAGTCAGAGGATGATGATGCTGTCGTTTCTACTCCAGAAACTTCGGATATTGAAGTTAAACTGAATCTTGAAAGTAGTGCTGCTACTTATTGTAAGTATGACTTTGATCTTGGCGTTGAAAAGACTATTTCGTTTGGACCAAGAAATCTTTCTAATGAAGTTATTTTCAACAACAGAATCATTACTGACTACGTTGAGTCAATCGGTAATAGAGTTCTCTCTATTGATAACATCAGCACCCTATTCAGTAATACTCCAAGACAGACACCATTTAGTGTAACTGATGACTTCTTGATTGGTGATACTAGATCAGCGAGATATTATGCCTTCATCCGCGACGTTCGCTTCACTGATGAAGTTCAGGCAATGGTGTTTGACTTCATTCATGATGATGTCAGAGGTTATCTGGCTCAATATGCACTGACTAGTTCCGTCCTCGATTTGGGTGGTTTCGATTTCGGTCTCAGTGCATCAACTGGTCAAATTCAGTTCTTCCCTACCAAATTTGCTGAAAATAATTATGAGATCTTCGGATTCTCTCAGCAACTTCAAGACATTATTCCGTCTGTCAATAACCTGAATGTTGTTGGTATTACCACCATTGGTGATTCTGCAGAGTTTGTTCATTCCACTAGAAGGATTGGAGCAGGAACCACAGATGGTGACATCATTGTTGGTATTGCTACGACAATGTTCAGTGCAGTCAAGGTGCTTATTTCAACCTCTGAAAAGAGTGGTGAGTCTCAATATGAGACCAATCAGATTTCTCTGATGCATGACGGCACCGATGTTTATGAGGTTGAGTTCGGTAGAATGAACAATCTCAATCCTCAGAAGTTTACTATCGATTCTGGGTTAGGAACTTTCTCCAGTAATATTTCTGGTGGTAATATGAATCTGGTTTACCATCCAGATCAAACAAAAGATATTGTCGTAAACATCCTTGAGACAAGACTTAGAATTGGTGTTTCAACAATTGGATTCTCAACTCAGTCAATTGACCAAGTTGAATTCGGTGCTGGAACTGTACAGATTCCATCTGGTGCTGGAATATCAACAATTCATACTTTCCCAACAAACTACAAGGGTGCATATTATGTAATGAGGATTAAAGACAAGACTTTTAATCATCTTGAGTTTGAAGAAGCAATTGCTATCACTGACAGTGGTGAAGAGTATCTCACTCAATTCGGCAAGATGGTCAGTGTTGATTCTGTGTCTGGACTTGGAACAGTCAGTCTGATTAGAAATGAGACTTTAGATAGAGTTGAACTGTCGTTTGATCCAGATGATCAAACTCATGAATATGAGGTTCAGGTTCTTCAGCACGCTATCGTTTCTCAAACTGGCGAGGGAACTCCAGAACTTGACTATGGATCTGCTAGATTTGTTTCACTCAATGGTACTTATACAGGAACACTGTCCGATGTTAAGAGATCATTCGGTCTCTTCAATGGTGGAAGACCAATTTTTGTCCGTTCCTTTAACGCTTCGGAAGAGACAATCGTAGATGTAGATAATAACAAAATTATCATTCCTGATCACTTCTATGTAACTGGTGAGAAACTTACTTATGATCCAGCTGGAGTTGGTAATACTGGCGCTATTGGCATTGCAACCACTACGATCGCTGGTGTTTCTACAAACATCATGCCACTTGAAGTGTTTGCTGTAAAAGTTGACGATCGCTCCATCAGAGTTGCTGCTTCTGCAACGGATGCTCTGGCATCATCCCCAACAGTTTTAGATTTGACAAGTGTTGGTATTGGAACATCTCACACATTTGTAACAACAAACCAGAACTCAAGAGTTCTTCTGACTCTTGATAATAACATTCAAGCGCCAATTGTTGCTACTGGTGTTACTAATGTCTTGATTGAGAATATGAACCTGACACAATCTCAAATGAAGTTGTCTGGTATTACATCCATCTTTGGTGCTGATCTTATCAGAATTGATGATGAGATTGTTAGGGTCAACTCTGTTGGTGTTGGTAGCACTAACATCTTCCTAGTAACTCGTGCTTGGATGGGAACTGCCAACCAAGTTCATGGTAGCGGATCAACAGTTGAAAAACTGATTGGTGACTTTAACATTGTTGGCAATACTCTCAACTTCGTTGAAGCACCCATTGGTCAGACTCCTCAAGAAGTTCCTGATGATCCAAATCAGACAGATTACAGTGGTATCCAAACGTCATCTACATTTACTGGTAGATCTTTCATCAGAAGTGGTGTAACTGGTTCTGGAGACCACACTTATGAAGATAACTACATCTTCGATAGTTTGACTCGTAATTTTGACGGTGTTACCAGAACGTTTACACTTACATCCGAAACTGAGAATGTATCTGGAATCGCAACCAATAATGCTGCAATCGTTGTAAACCAAGTCTTCCAGAAACCTGGAATCTTGAATGATTACACTCTTGAAGAGTCCTCTGGAATCACAAGTATCACTTTCTCTGGATACGGAGCATCTGTTGGATACGATCCCAATGTCAGTGCAATTCCTGTTGGTGGTGTGATTGCTGCTGTTGGATCTACTAGAGGATTTGGATATCAACCACTCATCAGTGCTGGCGCAACAGCAGTCATCTCTGGTTTTGGAACAGTCTCCTTCATCTCTATTGGAAATAGTGGATCTGGTTATAGAAGTGGAATTCAAACATTCTACAATCAAGATTATGCTGATGTTCCTGTAAATGTGGGTGTTAGAACTTCTGATCTCGACACTGCTGAAGTCCTTGCGATTGGAACTGCTACCATCTCTGGTGGATTTATTTCTACCGTAACATTTGATGCTACCTACAGTGCTGGTACTGGATATACATTTACAAATCCACCTATCGTTATTATTGATGCTCCTCAGAGATACTCAAATCTTCCACTGATCTATAGTTCTGAAAGCACTGGTAGAAACATTGGTACTAATGCTACTGCCACCATTGTTGTTGGACAAGGATCTTCAATTATTGAATTTGAAATCACTAATAATGGATATGGATATGATGTTGATGAGGTCTTGACAGTCGATACTTCATCTATCGCTGGTGTCAATACTGATACCACTGCTGGAAATGACTTTAGGGAGTTCCAAATCACAGTTGAAAATGTTGAATCTGACTCCTTTACTGGATGGCACTTCGGTCAACTTGACGCACTTGATAATATTGACGATGAATTTGACGGAACAACTCAAGTATTCAACTTGAGAAAAGATGATATTCCATTCTCCATTATTGCTAAGAGAGGTTCTTTGATTGATGTTAGACAGACTTTGATTATCTTTATCAATGATATTCTGCAAGAACCAAATGCAGCATACATCTTCAACGGTGGTTCTCAGGTTAGATTTACTGAGGCACCTATTGCTGGAGACACCTGCAGAATTCTCTTCTATAAGGGAACTGGTGATGTTGACGTTGTTGACAGAGACATTGAAGAGACTGTTAAGGTTGGCGATACGATTCGTCTCCTCAACAGACCAACAATTGATAAGGAAAGAATCTTTGACCAGGATGCCAGAGTTATTACTGGTATTCAAACTGTTGATACTGTCAACACAACTCCTTACAGTGGTGTTGGTATTTCAACTGACAATAGATTTGAGAGACCTATTACATGGTGTAAGCAACAGACTGACTTGTTTGTAAATGGAACTTACATCACTAAAGACAGAGATCTCTATGACTCCAGAATCCAACCTGCTGCTCATCTTCTGAAGAACATTGGAATTGGTAACACTACTGTCATTTATGTTGACAGTGTTCATACTATCTTCGATGATTATAATGAGAATCTCCCAGACAGCAAACAAGACATATTTGTTGTTGAGCAAGATGAGCGTGTTGCTGCTGCAGCAACTGCAATCATCTCTGGATTTGGAACTGTTCTCTCGCTCGATATTACAAGTGGTGGATCTGGATATGTAAATACTCCTTCTGTCAGCATCGCAGCTGCAGCAGGATTGGGAACCACAACTCGTGCTCAAGCAACGGCAACCATCTCAAATGGAAGTGTCTCTGCTATCACAATGACATCTCCTGGAACTGGATATACGTTCAAGCAACTGCCTCCAATTCTGATCGAAGCAGATAACTTGAAGAGAGAGAAGGTTACTTCTGTTGAGTATCAAGGTGACTTTGGTATTGTATCTGGTATTGGTTCAACTTCGGTAGGCGTTGCTACAACTGGTATTACATTTGATCTCCTGATCCCGAATGGTTCTGTTCTCAGACAATCTGATGTGACAGGTCCACTTGGAATCACAACAATCTCTGGTATTACTACGGGTCAATATTTTGTTATCACTGGAACTGCTAGCACAGACATCACTGGATTTGGTTACACCTCTTACGACAGAGAGGGTGGAAGAATTGGTATCGGAACCACTGGACTTGACAACGTATATCAAGTTATTGATTACACTGATGTCTTTGATTATGCTGTTGGATTTGGTTCTGGTGTTGGTGTTGGATCAACATACTTCAGAAGAGTCACCGCTAGTGTGAATACATATGATGGTATTGTTGGATTTGGTTCTTCTGCATCATTCGGTAAGTTCTCTTGGGGCGCGATTACAAACTTCTCAAGACCAGATGAACAAGCATTTACAGCATATCTTGATAATGGTGTGACAGGTCTCTCTACTGGACCAAGAATCCAGAGAGTACAACCACTTAAATCTTCTAATTATCTAACATAAATAAATCAACAAGAACTGCTCTTCTTCGCATTAGCATAATGTCCGCAATTATCACTGATCAATTAAGGATCTTGAATGCTAGTAATTTCGTGGCTGGGGTCGGCACCACTACGAACAATTACTATGCATTCATTGGTCTACCAAACCCAACAGAACTTCTCTCTGATTGGGACACTGAACCTCCAGCTCCTATCGATTCTTTCGATGAGGAGAATGATATCTGGGATACTATGATTGCTCTCAAGAAAATTGAGGGTAGTGATACCAGACAAATTGTCAGAAAAATCTCATGGTCTAGTGGCACGACCTATGAGATGTATCGTCACGACTATAGTAGAAATAATCCGTCTCCAATCACTGGTGCCACTAACCTGTATGATTCGGACTTCTATGTGATGAACTCTGATTTCAGAGTTTATATTTGTTTGAGTAACGGAGTTTCTCCAGAAAATCCAGATGGTAGACCATCTCTTGATGAACCGACTTTCACAGATCTCGAACCACGTTCAGCGGGCAGCAGTGGTGATGGATATATTTGGAAGTATCTGTTCACAATTTCTCCTTCAGAGATTGTAAAGTTTGAGTCTTCTAGTTACATTCCTCTTCCATCTGACTGGTTTAACAATAACTCCACAGAATCTATCAGAGAAAACGCTGCTTCAAGCGGACAAATCAAAGTGGTTACTATCACTGATAGAGGAGCTGGTTACGGAACTGCCACATCATATTCCAATGTCCCTGTCAAGGGAGATGGAAATGGTGCCACGGCAACTGTGACTGTGAATGCTGATGGCAAAATTGAAGCAGTTGATATTGAGAAAGGAGGAAGCAACTATACTTTCGGAACTCTCGACCTTGATGATGTGGGACTGACAAACTCAATCAGTCCAGCAAACTTCAACGTAATCATTCCTCCACAGGGGAATCATGGGTCTGACATTTATAGAGAACTTGGTGGAAACCGAGTCATGCTCTATGCAAGAATGGACAACGATGACACAAACCCTGACTTTATCACTGGAAACCAATTTGCCAGGGTTGGTGTTGTAAAAGATCCTCTGGCATATGATTCAGTTGACATTCTTACTCAGTCTAGAGCAACTGCTGTTGGTGCCTTGAAGGTAACTGCTCAGAACATTGCTGACATCAACTTTGTTCCTGACGCGGTTATCACGCAGACTATTGGTCTTGGTTCTACTGCTGTTGGTAGAGTTATCTCATGGGATAGTACCACAGGTGTTATCAAATATTGGCAAGATAGAACTTTAGGAATCGCCCAAACTGCTGGAGAACTTCCTGAGTTTGGCAATACACTTTTAAGATTCCAAAATTCACTGACTGATGATACAAACGGCGATTTTGCTGTTGATGGTGGAACGGCAACAGTTGCCATTGATACGGCGTTTAGTGGTATCACAACCACGATAAATAATCGTACTTACAATCTTGGACAAACCTTTGAACTTGGTGTATCAAATCCAGAAGTACGAAAGTACACAGGCGATGTCATTTATGTGGATAACAGACCTCAGGTAACTAGGTCGGTTAACCAAAAGGAAGATATCAAAGTCATTTTAGAATTCTAAAGAAATGCCCCTAAGAACGAACCTCAACTACAATCCATATTTTGACGACTTTGATCCCGATGATAAGTTTTATCGGGTTCTTTTCAAGCCAGCGCATCCAGTTCAGGCGCGTGAATTGAACAATGTGCAGTCTATGCTGCAAAACCAAATTGAACAATTTGGTAATCACTTCTTTAAGGAAGGTTCCAAGGTTATTCCTGGAAACGTTTCTTACAATAATGGATATACCGCACTCCAGATTGAATCTGACTTCAATGGAGTAGATGTTGAAACCTACTTAGAACAGTTAGACGAACTTAAGATCAAGGGGGCTACGTCTACTGTTGAGGCTGAGGTTGTTGATTTCTTATTTGCTGAGTCGTCTGACAGGGGTGTAACGACTCTCTACGTTAAGATGGAAGATGATGGTGATGATGACGAGGGAAATAATCAGGCATTTAAGGATGGAGAAAATCTCATCCTTGCAGAAGATAGTATTGAATATGCTGGCAACGTAATTCCAGTTGGATCACCGTTTGCTAAACTTATTGCTAACAACGCTGTAGAGACTGGTTCTGCAGTTGAGGTTCAAGATGGTGTATATTTTGTCAGAGGACACTTCATTGATGTTGACGAACAGTCAATCATCCTTGAACAATATTCAAATGATGGATCTCATAGGGTTGGTCTCTTCATTGAAGAAGAGATTATCACTGCCTATGATGATGAGTCTCTGCTCGATAATGCTCAGGGATTCAACAACTATGCTGCTCCTGGTGCTGATAGACTGAGAATCGAAGCGACTCTCGGTAGAAAGGACATTGACGATTTCGACGATGCAAACTTCGTCGAATTGATGCGAATCAAAGAAGGCGAGGTTCAAGAATTCCAAGCCGAAAACCCGATGTATAAACACATTCGGGATGAGATGGCTCGTAGAACCTACGATGAAAGTGGGAACTATTATGTCAAAGCGTTTGACTTTGAAGTAGAAGAGTCTTTAAATGACTTCAAAGGCAACGATGGTGTATTTGACCCCAATGAAGAAACTGATGAGGGGGCAACTCCTACCGATGACCTTATGGTCTATGAACTCGGTCAAGGAAAGGCATATGTAAAAGGATATGAAATTGAGAAATTAAGCACTAGTAATATTGATGTCAACAAACCAAGAGATACTTCTACCGTAGATATTGAGCAAGTTACTATTGATGTTGGACCTGTATTGAAGGTTCATAATGTTTATGGAGCACCAGTAGTAGGATTTGGAACCACCATCACACTTCAGTTCCGTGATGATCTTGTTGGTTCTGTTAGTACAACTGCCTCTGGTAATGTCATTGGTGAAGCTCGTGTATATGACTATCACCTCCTTGATGGAATTCACGAAGACCAGACCACTCAATATGCTCTGCGTCTTTATGATATTGATAACTACGCCAAAGTTACGTTCCAAGGCACCTTAGAGGATCTTCCCATTAAGGATGGAACACACATTGAGGGTGAGCAAAGTGGTGCTAATGGATTCGTAGTTGGTCCTGTTGG
>Ga0181592_10000424_pt1 | contig 32175 bp, 32 predicted proteins | sample 071ome_20_FD_133755 | JGI IMG/M metagenome (GOLD analysis project Ga0181592, IMG submission 133755) | Coastal salt marsh microbial communities from the Groves Creek Marsh, Skidaway Island, Georgia - 071412BT metaG (megahit assembly) | ecosystem: Environmental > Aquatic > Marine > Intertidal...
AATTCTCCTATGTCAAAGTCTGCAACTTTATTTGCGTCTTTGACAAAATATGCACACCTAGGATTTTCCTTATCCTCTATAGGTACGGCTAAAACATGCCCATGTTTTAGTCTGGGTACATACCATTTTACATCTTGAAATATGTTAGTTATGACTATGTCATCATATCTCAAGGATAAATTCTGTAGAGGGTTCATAGTTAATGCTTTGAAACCTCTATTGTTTAAACTGGCAAGTGGAATAACTTCCACTGCACTAAAATCGTCATCACATATCATAATGCTCCAATCCATGGGCATTTGAATATTTTTATCACCTATATTTAAACAAATAGCAGGTGCGTGAAAACTTTCTAGGAAAATCAAGGGTAAGAAATAAAAGTCAATTTCTTCTTTTTGCCCTGCTTCTAAAATACAATATCTTACATCATCTATTTCATCAGGCAAAGTATCTAATTCATACGCCTTATTTTCAACTGTCAGTATTTTCATATGCTTCCTTATCTCTTATAAACTGCCAAAACCTATGTTCGACATTAACCCAAGCATGGTTAGGGTTATCATTATATATTTCTAAATCAATATCTGCAAAATTTGCTCTGGGTACAAACTTTAAGTCTGGACCAGTCTTTTTTACACCATGATGATGTATAAAGATATCAAATCCTTTCAGATACCACGCATTAATACCCAGAGGTTTATGATTAAGGCTACTGTAAAAACAGCCACCTAAAAATAAAACTTTACCCGGAGTAGTAATGTCTAATTGCTCACATACTGTGTCAATATCAATATCAACATCAGTATAGTCTTTCACAACAGATGCCTTGTTTGCTAACTGAATAGCTCTAGGTTCTGTTATACTCTTAAGTCCATAATCAGATGTGTCAATTATGGCAATGTTTGCTTCTAAATCTCTTGCTATGTTTACAAAGTTGTCGTAAAATATTTCATGCTGTTCTACATTATCTGCTGTGCTTATATCACCATTTAAATAGGCACGTTTTACACCATAGTCTGGTGTCCAGCAATCCATAACTACCATTACATCAAACTTCATTTGTAATCAACCTTTGTTACCCTGTGTGGGAATTTTTGTTCTTTATAATATACTTTACGTTTTGTAAGATGCCTTTTACTAAATTTTAAGTTACTGGTTATGTCGAATATTCTGACATAGTCTTTGTCTTCTGCTTTGCGTATTCCTCGCCCTATGCTTTGTATCACTCTCACAAAACTTTTACCTGGCTCAATAAGTACCAGATTAAATATTCTTGGTATGTTAATACCAACTGCCGCTACACCATATGTAGCAACAATAACTTTATTTGTTGCTTCAGAAACTTCATCATACTCAGATTGACGTGTGGATTGTTTGGTTGCTCCACTGATAAATGACCATTCTGGTTTAAGCTCTGTCATCATTTCGCCAGTAGCCAATCTATCAATCAATACCAGGGTGTTACCATCTTCAGAAAACTTTTCTATCATTTCACACATGGCTTCTATTCTGGTTTTATCTGTTGTTAACCATTTGAGCTCTTGTGCGTAACTGTTAAAGCCCAGAACACCATCTTGCAACTGTAGCACATCTATATCTAATTGTGCTAGCACACCCTTGTCTTGTAGTTCCTTACTGCTTAGATTGCCTATAACAGGTCCCAAACAACACTTAACGCCCACTGCTTCATGCTCGTCCTTAGGTATAGTACCTGTTAGACCCCAACGTATAGGCACATTACGGAACATACCACTTAACTGGTCCTTTAACACATCTGCTTTTGCTTTGTGTACTTCATCAACCATGACACACACTACGCCATTTAGCAATGTATCGAACTCCTCAGTCCGTTGTCCTTTCTTCACATCTTTTTCTAAACTTGCTAAACTTTGCCAAGTACAAATAGTATGAGTCTTATCGTATTGTTTGCTATCCCCGTAGAATACACCAACATCAAGTCCTAAATTTTTATAGTCTTTGGCGGTTTGTGTAACCAAGTCTTTGTTAGGAACAATTACAATACTCTTGCCATACTCTTGTACTTTGTGACTCAATACAGCAGTTACCAGTGTTTTACCTGCGCCAGTGGCAATCTCTTGTAAGCATTGAGGATTATCTAAAAATCGATTAATAATCTCAACCTGATAATCGCGAAGTATAATGGGCAGGCCTTCTGCTGGATGTTTTGGAGGCCATGATACCTTCTCATAACTGGTTTGTTCTACATGATCAAAAGTAAACTTCCAATTTTGCCGCTGATCATCCAGTTCTATTTCGTAACCATCTGCTTGTACAATAGGCAGTAATACTTCTAACAAGTTAATATAACTTCTGCCACCTACATCACAAAATCTCACACACCCGTCCCAACGTCCTAATTTATACGCAGGCATATGATAAGCATGCGGCAAAAAGTATTTTACCGCATCACTCATTTTGCGCCTGGTGCTAGGAGCAAGATTTTTAAAACGAATGTTAACTTCGTCTCTTATTTCTAAGATGGCTTTTTCCATATTAAGTATTATATACTATCTATATACCAGTGTCAATGTAATTTGGCGTCCACCCGCGTTGTATCCAGGAGTAATTTCAAATCTGTCATCCAACAAATCTTCTACGCCTAAACTTAATCTTAACTTATCATCGAAATCATAGTTTAAGAAAAAGTCAATAGTCTCTATGTCTGATAAATCAATCTGTTCGTTTGTACCCCAATTGAAGTCTTCACCTCTGTTATATTGTCCAACAAACACAGTGCTTAAACTCCATTTACCAAATGTGTGGTTGTAGGATAACGATGCTTTGTATTCTGGTATTCTAGCTCTTAGAGTGTCTGTGTAGCCTAAAAATACTCCTATACTACTACCATTATAGAAGTCATACGTATTATTAAACCTTACACCCTTTGTTTCATACTCACCAGTGTTTACATAGTTTAAGGTATCATAAGCATAGTCTATACCTTCTGTGAACTCGTATTTAAACAGAGATAAGACACCATAGCCCATTTCGTATCCAACACCTTCTTCAGGCAACAAGTCACCATTAGCCATAACAAAGACATTATCTCCATTTAACTCATACAGTGTTGGCCTACGATAACTTGTACTTGCTGATGCAAAAAAGTTACCATAAGATACACCCAGTTTGCCCACCGTGATATCGTCTGCAAAACGTACACCAAAGTCCACAGTGTTATTGATGTTCATATATGCATACTGTTCAATATTACTTTTTTCCTGATCCATGTAAATGTCTTTGCTGGCTGTTAAACCTACCACAGTGTTTACTAATCCTGAAAAGAACTCAGCATCCTGTCTGACATCAAAGTAATAATTTTCTGCAAGACTCTGGTATGTGGATACGTCCTGTGTAAAGAATTCCTGATCATTACTACTGTAGCCCAGGGTAAAATTGTCATTACGAATACTAAAACTTTGCCTTACACCAGACTGTAAACAATCATTAGTGGTGCTCCAGTCTGCTGTATAGCACTCGTCATAATCATAGTCGTAATCCTGATAGTTAGCAGTAAATTCTAAGTCATCAAAGAACGTGTACTGTACCCTGGCACCCACTTGTTTGTAGATATCCTCTTCAGTATTGTCTGTTCTGACACTGCCGTTGTCTATTCTGGCGTATGTAACATTGAATAAATCCAGCGGACTTGCACTGATTAACTGTTTTCGATTACCAGTTTTAGCAACATACCCTTGCTGAATTTTATCATTGATAAAGACTGTTCCGCCCATACTGGAAGTACCATACAGTACTCCTTGTGGACCACTCACAAATTTAACCTGCTCATTGCCTGTGGCTAAATCATGACCCAAATCATACCACCCGGCACCAGCATCATTAACTGGTACACCGTTACGATAAACTGCGGTGTGATTTGGTTGTGTGCCTCTTTCTGAAAAACCAGAAAAGCCACCTACACCACCAGGAACAAAAACCGTTGTAGGCTGCAATGCTTCTGATAATGTAGTTACTATAATTTCATTTACGTCTTGAATATCACTTACACTGCCAATCACGGTGATCTCTTCAATCTCCTGTGCTGACGCTGTGAAGGATATTATTGCTAGTGCTGAGAGTATTATTTTTTTATACATCTTTTCTCCATAAAATAAAAAATCTCCCCCAGGCTATCCTGGGGGAGGCACGAACGAGTGTGTGGGAGGTTTAAAATACCACTCGTTTCATACACGTTGACTTGGCAAGGTCCTTCCAATTATCTTCGTCCATTTGACGAAGGTCGGCAATTTTAAGAACCATACGCAAACTGATCTCACGCAATCTTTGAGTGTGCTCGACCATAAAGTCAATAATTTGTCGCTCTACTTCTTTAGTAAAGTTGTAGTCTTTAAGCATACCATCTCCCACAATCTGTTCAATACGTAAGAAACGATCGCGTTCTGAATCCATCTCTAGATCAATGTAGTGACAACGTGACATCAGTGCCGCTAAGTGATCTTGGATCTTCTTAGAACGAACGTTTTCAAAGTTAACGTTGGTGATAAAAATCACACCGCCTTTGAAATCAAATCGATCTGGGATACCTTCCCTACGCAATGCAGCTGATTCTGATTTCCAACTAATAGTACGCTTCTTGCCTGAGTCCAACACAGCCTTAAGCATGTTCAAACAAACTTCGTCAAACAAGATGCTATCACAGTCATCAAATACTAGGATGTCACCTGCATTCGAATTCATGTACAGTGTCTGATACAGACCGATTGGAGTCATTGAACCTTTTACAACTTCAGTTCTAGGTGGTTGCGAGCTCAATTTAGCCATTGCGTCATATTCATCAAGAATAGTTTCAACACCAAATGACTTACCAACACCTGGAGGGCCACTAACAATGAGACCACGTACAACACCATTAGCAACTGAGTCAGTCATTTTGTCCAGGATTTCAAAACGCTTTCTAATCCTAGTGATTGCCTGCTCATCAGTTTCTGCTGGCTTAGTTTCCTCAATAGTAACATCTTCAGGAGTGTTGACCAATACGCGGATATTTCTACCAGCCTGGCCAGTGAGTTCCGAACCGTCTACAGTAACAAAGTAACCCTTTTTACCACGGCTAACTTCTTTAACCAGTTTAAACACTTCGTTTACGACTGGCTTGTTAGCGTAAACACCTTCTTTAATACGGACTTGAGTTGTCATATATTTGCCTCCCACAGCAATTAATTTACTCTATTAGTATAGCAAACTTTGCTGATATGTCAAGCCTGTAAGTGCTTGATTTTATAGATTTTTTAAATTTTTTTGGGCATTTTTGCAAGATCTTTGGTATATTTTACGTGATTCTCCAGCAATCTATCCATGATACTACGTCTGTTATGCTCCCAAACGGTCAGCTCTATATCACATAATCTACGAATTTCCATCATTGCCAGTTTAAATCTAATGTCATGATTATATTCAAGATCGTACTTGTGGTCTATTATGTCATCAAATACATCGAATCCTTTATCTCTGACTCTCTTTATTGTGCCTGGGTGTCCCAAAACTACAAAAGGGTGGCCCATAAAGAAAGGTTTGTACGTCTTCTCAGTAATGAATAAATCATTATATGGTTGGTCCGGGCCTGGTGGATCATTGTAAAAAGATGTTTCTGTAACAATTTGAAAATGTACACGCCTAGCAAACATTAACAAAGAATGTTGTATTTCTCCACCATGGTAGTGTCTAGTGCTATCCAAAACATAGGGTAAATGTCTTGATTGTTTTTCAAGCCAGTTAATTGCAGTTTTTGAAAGAGGAGAATGATCTGGAGTTATAACAGGATTATCAGGATGACTAATCAAACCTTTGTTAAATAAATCCTGTTCGTACAGCCAGGCTACACATTCTATTCTGTGGGGCCTAACACTTCTATTCATGCACAAATAATGTTTGTCTCTGTCTGGGTTGAGAATGTGTTCTACATTAAACGGATCAAAATCTGTACTCAGATAAGGGTTACTAAACATTTCCATTAAATGTACTTTTAATGGTGTGTATGAATTTTCATAACACCAGCTCTGGTATTCTTCCACCACCACAGGACTTAAAGATCCGCAAATTAGGCTGACGCGATCAGTATCTACACCTAGAGGTATATTTTCATGGATTGTCTGGTAATAAGATACTTTTAGTGTTTCGGGAATATAAAAAACTATCTTACTTGATCGACGTGAAAGAGCATATCGTACTTTTTTAGACAAATCTGTATTAAGTGTTAAGACTAATTTATCGTCAATACCAGCGTATTCTGGAAATTGTTCTTCTACTATTTTTTCTAAATGAGGGTCTGACGTATACATTAATCAATCACAATGTCTTCCATACCTGCTGTGCGAAGTCTTGTGATATGACCAATTTGCCACTGTTTGGTGTCCAATCCTTTCATGATGCCTAAAAACTTGTTACGCAATAAACTGAACTGATTGGTTAATTGTGTTAGTGTGATTACACTATCTTCACCATCAACAAACTTCTCTGCATCACGGCTTGATAATTGTCTGTTATAGGCTTCGAGATACTTACGGAATGTTTTACTGCGTTCTCTGCGAAGCTCTATGTTCAGATGTTCTAAAATTGCTTCAATCTCCTGTAATTGATTGAATCGCATTTCAGTTATACCTGGTAACTTTGCTGATGCTTTTTCTAAACTACCTCTGATACCACATTCGTATCTTGCTTCTTCTAGTTCATTTTCAAAGTAGTCTATACAGTCAATAATAACTGATAAATCATCAACTATTTTGTTATACCAGGTGCTCATGGTTTAATCCCAATCTTCCTCGAATTCATCTTCATCTTCAAGGTCTAAATTTGATAATATAGCAGCTTTCATTGAACTGTCAAATTCATTTTTGTATAATTCAATTTCTGCCATATCTACATGATCTTCAAAAGTTTGTAACACTGCTTCAGCAGTAACAACTCGCTCTTTTTTAGGAATATAGTCTTTTACTTTTTCCCAAACTTCATTTAAAAGTGCAATTTCTGGACTCATATTTACTCCTGTGTAAGTCAGTAGAATAAATTGAGTGCCCGAAGGCACTCATAAGTTATTCCTCGATATCGGTTTCTAATTCTTCCGCATCAATGTCACCAACATCAATGTTATTATCAACACTGTTGTGGCTCCATTCATCTATAATTAGTTGAAGTTTATCTGAAGTCCAGCCTTTTCTGAACTCTTTAATAACTTCTCCCGATACAGGAGATACATATTCCAGTTTGTTACCGGTTTTTTGTAGGATACCCTTAGACTCAAACAAGTCCAAACATCCACTGTATGGATCCATACCTGTTTCGTATGGAATCTTTACCTGTACACCTTCAAACGGTTTGCTATATCTGGATTTCATAACCTTACATGCGGCTCTGATACCCATAACGTCTGATACTTTATTACCGTCTGCATCTTCCTTTAGTTTAAGTTTACGCATTGCTACCACAATACTTGATGCATAGATAAAACCTTGTCCGCCTGAGATCTTGTCATCAGGATCAAACATGTCTTGTGATGCGTATGTGTGGTTAGTTGCAACTAAACCAATTGGGAACGGTGCAATCTGGTTAACTGTATTACGCACTAATGCTGTAAGTGCTTTAGGCTTACGTCCTAAATCACCTTTCATATCACCCTTTTGAAACTGATCAACGTCAGTGGGTGTTAGCAACATACCTAAACTGTCAATAACAAACAATAATTTAGGCATTTCTGAATACTCTAAATCACCGTAATTTGCTTTGTAGTCTTTGATAAACTCTGAAAGTGCTTTTGCGACATCATCAATCATGGAAACTGATATACGCAAAAGTTTTTCAGGACTAGTATCAACATCTAGTGCTTTCAACCAATCCTCATCTAGAGCATTCTCTGAGTCAAATAATACTACCTGACAGCCTGATTGCTGTGCGTTTCTAACAATATTACCAGAGCAGATAAAACTTTTACCTGAACCGGACTCACCGGCAAAAACACTAACTTTTCCTAGTGGAATACCTTTTTCAAAGTCTCCACTAATTAAATAGTTTAATGTTTTGTTGCCTGTGCTGATCCAATCTCTTGGATCGTGGAAGCCTGCACTGATCCCACTAATACTCTTAGTGAGACCAGTACGAAACTTAGTCAAATCAAATGGTTTCTGCATTGTTTACTCCTTACTGATTAGCTCGTTGCTTGATCATTGCAAGAATATCATCTGCTGATTTTTTGCCAGCGTCTGCACTTGGTGCAGGTGCCGCTGGTGCTGGAGCAGGTGCTTCTTCAACCACTGGTGCTGGAGCAGGTGCTGTTTCAGCAACTGGTGCTGGAGCAGGTGCCGCCTCCTGTGCAGGTGCTACAGTTTTCTGTAAACCTGTCTGACCAGGTGCTGGAGATGCTGATGCAGGAACTTCTACGCCATATGGCTTGTAAAAGTTACCCCATTTTTCAGGATCATAAAGCTCGCCATCAACACTAGCCGCAAACATTTCGCTAATTGCTTGATAATGTTCAGCAGTAGGTTGTGCTGGTAGGAAGTCATTCAAGTTGAATAGACCATACTGATCAACAGCAGCCAATTCTTCTTCACTAAGTGCACGTTCACGACGTGCCCAGTTACTGGTAGAATAGTCTGCATATTGTCCTTTGCTAGACTTTGTTAAACGGAAATCTGTACCGTTAACATAATCTGTAGGAAGGTTCTCCATCTCAGGATCCATGAGAGCCGCTTTAATGATGTTAAAGATCTGAGGACCAATAACAAAACGTCTGATTGGATTTTCAGGTGCTTCTTCGTTTAGGGGATTGTCAGTTACAAAGCCCTGGAAGATATAAGAACGCTTCTTCCAATACTTACGTCCCATATCTTCTAGTGAAGCGTCTTTGAACCAAGGACGTACTTCAGTCAAAATAGGACATGTATCACCGTACATTTCACCACAAGGTACTTGTACAGTAACAGGTTTATTTTCACCACCCTTAACACCAGGGAAAGTCAAACGAATCATTTGACGCTCTACCCAAAAGAAAGTGTTGTCAGGGTCGTTATCAGGGAGGAAACGCATTGTTGAGGTTTGTCCCTCTTCAATATTCCAGAACGGATAAATTGCGTTGTCCTGTTGAGGTGCAGATGACTTGTTGTCACCTTTGTTTTCCATAGCCGCCAATTTCTGACGGATTGCTTCTAATGAATTAGCCATGTTAGTCTCCTTAAATTGCCATGTTAGCCAAAATTATTAAAAATGCCATGTTCGTATTCGCAACATGCAAATACTATTATAGTGCCTAGATAACAAACTGTCAATAGTTTTTAGGCCATTTTTTGTTTGTTAACAATTTTATTTATCAGATTAATAAAAAAAGGTCCACAAAAGTGGACCTTTAGATTGATTCTACTCTATCTCTAATTTTTAGTTTTTATAGAATTACGAAACTGTCAATGAACTTGGAATAGTTTTCTTCAAAACTTTCTGCCATTTCAGCCTTTACTTTAGGCTGGTTAACACTCATAAGACAACTTTTTACAGTGTTATAATCAAAGTGATCTAAACTTTGTCCCACTGATAACTTTTTACTGATTCCTTGTAAATGGTTACGCAACATGTTATTTTCAGCAGCATTGCCAAGTTGTGCCACCTGGTGACTAAGTCTGGCATGTGGAGTTGAAAAATCTAAGCCGTCATTTTCACTAAGCATATTTTTTAAATTACTAAAGTCTTCTTTAGCGATAGCTCGTTCAATACTTTCTCTGAATGCTTGCTGTCTGTATAACCCTTTCTTGATACTATCCATTGCATTTGCAACTTTGTCATCAAAATGCGTTTGTATGAATTGACCTTCTAGGTCTACATCATCCTCTAACACCTCTACGTTTTGCCTATCCAACACAGACTCAACTGCTGTTGCGTAAGATTTGACACCGCATAATTTATCCAGTGTCGACTTAATTTGATTAATATTTTCTACTGCAAGATCTACATACTTGCCATTTTCTTCGTTTATAAGGTTTGCTTTGCGTACATAGCCAACAAACTCTTTTAATTTGCGTTGCTCTTCTGCCATTTCTGCAATAGCAACACCAACGTTATCAAAAACTTCACCGCCCATTTGCAAATGTCTTGCCATTGCACGGGCAGCTTTAAGACTATTCTCATTCATCTTAAATCTTTCATCGCCACGTTGTATTAAAATACTGTGGATATTTCTGCTACGAGCACCGCGAGTTTCTTCATTGACTGCGGCCTTGTGCTTAACAACAATTTTAACATTATCCAATGGTTGGTAACTGGTTTTTGCAGTACCTGTCATTGTACCGAAACCTTCCATTACATCAGCCATATCTATCTCCGATTTTTTATCTACATCGATTTGTTCGCTTTTTGCAGCAAGTTTTCTATTAAATTTCCTATAATCAAAATCTAACAAAAAATCATCAGCAATTTCTTTCAACTGCTTACGCAACAATTCATCATCATCTTCCATACCTGTTGATAGCATCAAACTTTCAGTATTTTGATCTACTCTAATCAAAATGTTAGGTTCAGAAACAGCAAAACGTACACTTTTTTGTGGGTCTATTTCTAGTTTGCCCTCAGTGTTGTATGATGTAACTTCATGCCCATAACCTTTGAGAAGATTAAACACTCTTTCTGAAATTCCTGGATAGTTAATTGCCATAAAAAGCTCTCCTAATGCTATTATTTATCTGTTTATAACATATCTACAGGCATAGGACCATCCCACTCGTCTTCGCCATACTCGCCGAAGTCTCCGCCTGCTAGATTGCTGTTTATAACTTCATATACATCATCCTCAAAAGTACTAACGTAATCCACCATTCTGATTGCTAAGAGCATGCTCATTACAAGATCGTCATGCTCTCCAGGTTTAGCTGCGAAACTGTTGCCCCTGGCCACAAAATTTTTCAATTCTTTAATTAATGGCTTACTTTTAATTTTAATTTTTTCGTTTTCAACAAATCTTTTGAGTTGTAGGCATGCCTCTACTTTGGTTTTATGCCCTGTGTAAAATCCTTTACGTGCACGTTTACCTGATACTTTTTTAGGCTCATTTAACATTTCGCCTGGAAAATTTTCTTCTCCTGTATCTCTTATAACAACAAGAGCAGCTTCACCTATAGTGTTATTTTCTACACTCCAATATATTTGGTTTGCTCCTAGTTCACGTATGTATTGCATGATATCCATCATGGTTTTAATTTGTCCTTCTACAGGAGTCTTATTGTGTTGCCACTCTGCTACTTGCTCGAATGTGGGTAATTCTATTACTTGTATTGCCGCTGGATCGCCTCCAGTACCACTACTTGGATCTAGCGAAACTATGTACTTAAATTCAGGATTAGGCCGTTTATACCATCTTACTTGTCCCATAGTGCTTAAAGGATCGATACCTTCCATTGTGGTCAAATATAAACTATCTATCAATGTTTCTTCATATATAACAAACTCGCAATCGTGTTCACGCATGAATCTTTCATCACCAATGCTAGCTCGTTCCTCATTTGCCCAAGCATCATCTCTGTCAGGATGTTGATCCCACGTAGCCAGATAAGGTTTAAAACCATTCGCACCTATACCTTGCTCGTTTTCATTACCAAACTCGTCAAACACATTATTGGCACCACGCCAAATTGTAGCAAAAGTATCATCATCACTGTTAGGAGTGCTGGTCACTATACACTTACCGCCTGTTGCTAATGTGGGTGACAACGAAGTCCAAAATTCACGGGCAATAGTATTACGCACAAACGCAAACTCGTCTAAGTATACTAAAGACAAGGACATACCACGTCCAGTTGTTTCTGTTGTGGTTGTACTTACAATACGTGAACCATTATCGAATGTGATACTACCTTTATTGTATTCTACTGCACCTGCACGTATATGATCAGGAACATTTTCGTATGCATACCTAACACGTTGCATAATTTCGTTTGAACCACTTGCTTTGTGTGCAGCAATTAATATAGTACTATCTGGTACAAACATTGCATACCACAGCAAGTAACCTGCGGCTACAGTTGTTTTACCCATCTGTCTGCCACACATATTAATACTTCTGCGGTAGTGATTATAGTTGTAAATTAAGTCTTGCTGATAATCAAATGGCTTGAAAGGAATACTACCCAACGTTGGATGTTGTATTTGCATGAAGTTTGTCATAAAAAATAGTGGGCCTGTCTTACGATCAGCAGAGCGTTTAAACTCCAACATTTGTTCTGGAGTATAATCTACTGCTGCGTATGCCTTTTTAACAAGACTGGTATCTGCTGTTCCACGTGCCATAAAAGTATTTAGTTTATTTTTTTAAGCATGCTGACTGCTTGTGATCTATCCATTAATTCAGAAAACAAATAGTCTGCTATTTTTTTATGTCCCGTCTGATCCGGATGATAGCCGTCTGGCTTAACCGACCACTCAATTGCCTTGCTAAAACAAGTAAATTTCTGCATGGGTATTAAACGATTATGTGTAGAGATAGAACGGTCTACAATTTTATGAAACTGATTTCCTATACCGCACCCCCAAAACATCAGGTAATTTATGTTCCTGGTTGTTAACCACTCGTGTAAAAAATTAATTTCCTGGTTTGCTTCATGTAGTCTTTTGGCTAATAATGCCTTGTTATCTGCATAATATGTTTGTAATTTATGTGCATGTATTTCATAATCAATACTGTCTACTTCTGAATGAGGCACATATTCAAAATGACTTTGTTGAGATAGGTAATCGATTTGTGCCTTGTGCCTGATAAACATAGTCCCTATGTCACTGTAAGTGTCGGTGTTTGCTATGCCTTCTTTATTTTTAAACACTACAACAGGTGATATAACATCGCTGATTTCTTTGTTTTTAAAAGACACACTGGGCCACTTTACATTTTGTGGTAGTAACAATTCGACCATTGCTAATAAATTTTCGTAAGTACCATACTTTTCATAGTATTGCTCACAAAAACCAATAGTGTGTTCTATAGTGACCTGTATGGGCTTGGAAACATATGATACGTTCCACATGTTTTCACTGTTTATAAGATTAGCAAAGTAGTTTGCCCAACTGTAATTATTAGGATCAGGTTTATACCCCTGACTCCAACCAGAGGCAATACTTGTACCATTTATAAACAGATCACGCATATTGCATATTTATAGACAGAAAATGGCTCCTAGGAGCCATTCTGATATGAGTACATATTAATTATTGTAGTTTTTGTGCTAATTTTGCTTTTAACATATCTACTATTGCTTTCTTATCTGTGCTGTAAGAAAGCATTTTTGGCTCTTCAGGATGATCATGATCATCACAACCACAAGAACCATCTACAATGTCTTTACCGCAACAGTCACAAACTTCGTCACTGTCTTTGTCATAAGGGTCTACATAGTCTGACGCTTTTTCTGGATTTAGTCCAGCCATCTGCAACAACTCTTGTAGTTCTTCTAAACTTTTTGCATTTGCACTAATCGTTAAAGTGGAGTCACCAACTTTCTTGGTTTTAGTGTAATTAATTGACTCTGAATCCTGATCTTGTTGTGCAACTACACCAAAAGGATAACTTTCGTTTACTGGTGTACAATCACATTCGCCAGGAGGACAGGTACAATCTGCACTACCACATTGTGGACATGGTTCTTTTTGTTTGATATCATCTTCAAAATCATTTGCTTTGTTGATATCTTCATTTTTACTATGCAAAATTTCTAGTGCATCATCTAATAAATCGTTTGCATCATAACTTCTATCAAAACCTTCTTCGTCTGAAAAGTCCATTGAACTAGAACCATACAATTCCATGCCAGCATGATAACCATGTTTTTTCATACCATCTGCAACTTGTTCTGGTGTACTGCCTAACAATACCATTTCACGCTCGTCATTAAACAAGTATAACTGGCCGTCCTCTGCGCCAATAACCATACTATCTTCACGCTCTAGAATTTCTTCGATTGGTTCAAAATCACCTTCGTGCATATGGTCTCTGCTCTTATCGTCTGCCGCTTCCTCTGCCGCTTCACGATCTGCACGAACTTCTTCCACACTAGCACCAATGTAATCTGCTAGGTCTTCGTCACTCATTTGACTTGGAGTTGGACCACCTTCTGAACTTTCATCTTGGTATTCTTTTGCAATACCTGTACCATCACATTCGTCACAGTCACGATCCATGCCGCCTGCCGCCGGCTTGTGGCCTTTACCACTACATGCATGGCAATGATGTTCTTCTCCAGAGCCTTCTGCTATAGCACGATTCATTAAATCTAGAAGATCTCTCATGCTGTTCATTATGTGTTTACTCCTGATTGTGAGATCCTGGTAACCTCTTTGCTTTCTTGGCCTTTACCCATGTTTGCACCATTGGTTAAATCATCAAACATAGGACGTAAGTTATCACCCATTAGTTCATCTTTTGTAGGGTAATTACGGAAATAATCTGCGCCTTTTTCGGCTTTAATTTTGTCTAACTCTGCTAGGAATTTTGCATTGTATCCTTCACCATAAAGTGAATCTACATTATCTTCTGCTTCTGCAAGCTCATTTTCATAATGTGCTTGATCGTCATTTAGTAATTCTGCTTCTTCTGGATTCTCTTGGCGGTCTTTGTTTCTTGCAGTACGTTCTTCAGCATGCTCTGATTCCATACGGCGTGGCTCGTTAATGCCATAACATAATACACGTTCATGATCGACACCCAGGTTAACTGCTAACCATACTTCTAAAATACGTGGGTTTGCAGGATACTTTAATACAATGTCAGTACTGCAAACTTCTGAAATAAGTTTGACACCCTTAACACGGGCAAACTCCATTGGATTTTCCTGGATTGGTGTGCGTTTGAATGGGGCAGCACTAACCAAATTATACTTTTGTAAGCAAGATTCAATAACGTCCATGTGTCCTGCGTTGCAGTCTGCAGCAATTTTCACACGGAACGAGTATTCTTTCTTGAAACTCTCAGTTAAATATTCTTTAAATTGCATGATAGATTATCTCCTAGTTACACTTATTTATCGGATTTAAAGATTAAATTTATGTTTAAGTTCTAGGTATAATTGCTCGTGTGCTAGTGCATCAGGATGAGCATTATCAGGAAATCTATCTGATTCTGCCATTGCATTAATTACATAGTAATGATTATTCATTAAGTCTGTTATAAATTCTGTGCTAGTATTTTTTTCTACAAGTTGTTCATGTGTGGGTAATCCGCCTAATGTTTGAGCGTAAAACGGCTCGGGCCAACCTAATATTTCTGCCTTCCAATCCTCCTTGTAATATTGCGGACTTAGATATTCTGTGTGGAATGGATAAACGCGGCCAGCACCCCCAATCAATGCAATATTTGGTATGTTTGATTTTTCACACAATAAGGCTATATCTTTATATATACCATGTGCTGTTTCTAACATCTGCCTACGTACTGTGTTTGAGTTGTCAAAGGTATGGAAATCTCTCATTATGGGTGGCTGAAAGTATATCAACAAATCATACTTGATATCAGGATTTTTATTAATGCCCAAGGAATGATGAGTTGAATATGTAATTTCGATGTCGTGCTTACGTATTAGCCACGTACTCAATTTAGAAATGCTGGATTTTGCACTAGTGCCAGAAATAGATATGTTGTTAACAACATGATCTTTTTCTAAAAAACAGTGTATATGGTTTTCTGCTGGTGAGTTAGATTTATCTACGTTATTCCACCATTGCAACATTTCTGTATTGATGTGACTGCTAGGCACACCATAACTGTCGCCCGCAATAAGGATGTTCATTAATCGTCCTTGGCACTAAGTATTTTTAACAATTCGTTACGATCAAGTGGTCTGGATTCTACATTTTCAATTTCATCACCGCCAGTGAGTTTCTTTTCTGCTTGATCTACTCTGGCTTTTTTCAACATGAGATCAATTTGTTTTAATTTGCGTGTAGTTTTGCTGTCTTTGGCTTCCAGTGCAATCTTTAACATTTGGGCTGCATTGTTAAACACAGGACCGGCTGCCATGTCAGTCATGTTCATACCCAAACTCATTAGTTGTTCATAACTTTCAATTGCTTGTTGAGCAATATCGTCCATTTCACTATCATGTGAATCCATACTGCGAACCTGACTGAGTGCAGAATTAATTTTATCACTTAAACTAAGTGCTTCCTCAATCTCTGCTATCTGCTGTTTGGGGTCAATAGGTTCTGCTGGATCGGTATCATTCATCTCATCCAGATGTGGTAGATTGAATTCTTCTTCTAGTTTACGAGTCATAAAACTATTTATGGTCTTCGATATATTTCAACAGCATATCAAGAAACCTAAAATGGCCAATTGGACCTAAATGTCCGGAATCTGGATAAAAGTTCATCCAGTTTTCAACGTTTGATATGCCGCTTTCATCGGAGATCTTATGTTGTTTAGTATCGGCATGTAACTTACTAATAATACTAGGATGTGCGTGTTGCAGTTCTTCTTTCATAACAAATCCAGCAAGTTTGAATTCACCATACTTAGGACTATCTGGGATAGGCTTGTCAGTAGGTGTAGAAGCGGCAGTACTGAGACAGGGTGTTAAAAGATGTACATGTGTTAGTAATTCAGCCGGTAACCGGTTGATATGTTTTTTATGCAACACACTTTGTCCACCTGCTATAATAACTTTTTGATCATGTTGCTGTGCTAGTCTACCTATTTTTAACAAATATTCATCTTTTAAATTGTCTAGTTCTTCTTGTACAGCAACCATCTCTCTCCCAGAAAATAATAATCTTTCAAGATCTATATCTCTTACTGGTAAGGAATAAAACATCACATGCCATTCTGGTGCAGTATCTATCCCCTCTATAATTCTGTTTATGGAATCTTCAAATTGATCGGCTGTCGCTGGCCAATCACTGCCAGGACGGTTAAACACAGTGTATTCATATCCTAAGGAATCCAGATAAAGGCCTAACCAATTATAATTCTCCGTAAAGACTTGATAATTGATAGCGGGGTCTGACCGGTTCATATTTATAAAACGTGGATCGTTGCTGCCCATATATTTTTGTAAAGTCCTAGATCTGGGAGCCCGGCATGGAATCATGCCCCAACCCCAAAACCAACTATCACCGTAGAATGTAAATTTTTTCATAATTACTTTCTTTTCTTGGGTATACGAGCTTTGGGTTTACGTTTTTTCTTGGTTTGGAATATTTGATCTTCATTTATAACTTTAAAACGTATGCCTTTACGTTTGCACCATTCTTGTGCTGCTGTCCATTTAGCTGCATTTAATATTACACTTGCCTGATCTCGTTTTCCTCTGGCATTTTCCATGGTAGTTTGTGTGCTAGGCTTGATTTCTATAAGCTCAACATGTTCACGTCCGTCACGGTCTATATATTGTATCATAAAGTCTGGAACATATACAGTGTGTTTACCTGTTAAAGGGTTTAGATAGGGTATTTTAATATTTTCACTTGCCCACTTAACAATGTTAGGATGTTGATCACACATACGACAAAAGGCCAATTCCCAACTACTACGGTAATAGGGAGATTTACTTCCTACGTATTTTTGTCTGTTTTCAACTATGTATTCGCCTTGCTGGAATTTACTCATGGTTTAATCATCTTTCCGTATAGGCTTTTACTATTTTTAATCGGTGAATTTAAACCAATTTGATTGCCAACAGGACGGAAAAGATTGATTGTCTTATAAGTATCTATTGCAAGTTTAAGGCTGTTTTGGTTTACCTCAAAATATTCCATTGGACTGATGCCCTGTGTTTGAGCAACTTTGATTAAAACACTTGCCATTGTTTTTGCTTTGGGCTTACTGAATCCCACTTTTTCTAATCTGGATTTTACTGCTTCTAATTGTGTGGGTTCTATTGTGCTAATATCTGCTAGGTTACCTAGTAGATCAGCACTTGCTTCTGGTAGTGGAAAATTAACAGTGGAGTTTTCCAGATAAGCAACCAAAGTGTCCTGTGTAATTCGATATTTTACCTCATTACCAAACGTATCGTATAATGTAATACTACTTTGAGGCATTACGTATCTCCATCTCCATCAGCCTCTAGATCTTGTTGAACTATAGTTAGTGTACTACCCACAACTTGACCAAGAACTGCGTCTTTAACTGATGTTCCGTGTATTAGTGCAGTCAATGCACTATCTGCTACATCACCTATTAGATCATCTAAACCATATTTTCCGTCACCGGCAGCTGCTGATGCAAAATCTACTGCTGTACCATACACTGCTGGAATTGTTGCCGGTGGTTTAGGTTCATAAATTGGATTACCTTCTTCATCTGTTTCACCAGTGTCTACTTGTTCTTGTGTCCCATCATCTGTAGGTTGTGGTTGTCTACTACGATAAGAATCTTCACCTCCTAATGTGGATGTTTTTCCAAGCATATTAAGTTCTTGTCCTGATGAATCTGAATCTGGGTCTGGTACTTGCATGCTTAATGGTAACTCTGCCTCAGCAAATGCTGGTCCTGTCATAGCACTAACATTTTCAAATCTATCGACATCTTCAGCACTTAAACCAAAGTTTTGAACATTATGTGTTGTAAAACTTTCGTACTCAAATTCCATTTGAAAATCCATAAAACCACTGTCGCTGTAATCTATACTACCTGGTTGAAATTTAGTAAGTACCGGATTTATAATGCTATACTGTACACCTCTATTCCCATGATATAATACATAATCTATACGCTCAAAAAAGTTTGCTGACACGTTTGGATTATATCCTGCTCTGTTACTATCCCAAGTATCTTCAGCCATAAATGTATTAGCGTTTACATTTTCAGCACCACCTATCCTGGATCTTTCACCTGCAATATCCCTAGCGCCTGTACCACCAGGAGTGCCAGATTTATTTCTGGGATCCATATAATGGTATGAAAAATATCTCATTAATACTTGTAGCCATTCATTACCCACAGTATCGTAAACAGTTATACCTACTGGGTTATATTGTACGCCCAGATTGACTATTTTTTTACGATTGTATTCGTTTTTAACTTCAGTATTAAACTGTACAGCAGGCAAATCTGCTGTGCGTACAAGAGTACTAAGAGTGGTACGGAATTCTTTAGAGCCATCGCTAGGATCAGCATACAACTCTCTGAATAATTGACTTTCTCTATTGAAAATAAAGTTGACGTAACCCTGAAACTTATGTCGTACAGGGTTTACGTCAGGTCTGAAATGATACGCATTTTTGAAGTCACGTAAGTAAAATTTCTTGCCTGTACCTAAACCAAAGATATCAAATAGTTTACTCACGTAATTCCCCTATAAGCGTTCCTCTAACTAAAAGTTAAAAGAAATTATGCGCCAGTGCCTGGATCATTTAGGTCAACAGTATCAGGGAATGGATTACCACCTTCGACTCTTCCATTAACATCGTTACTACCTTGATAATGTGTTGCATTATCGTAACGTACTTGCAATGTCACCTGTACAGGATCGTTTGCACTGTAGTCACTTTCACTATAGTCAACGTTTGTTAAGAAACAGCCTTCTAGGAACCAAACTTCTGAAGCACCAGCATTAATACCGTCTAACACTTCGATTTGCATATCGAATTTATAGTCGTTACCTGCAGCTGGAGTTGTCTGTTGGAAATGATTCAATTGACGCTGAATCTGAGCACCTACTAACTTAGATACGCTGTTAGAAATATCATCACGTAAAACTACGTTGATTTGTTCCCAACTGTGTTTGCCCTGAACATAAGAGCGTGAATTATAACTATCAAGTACTACTTCTTCATAAGTAATCTTTGGACGAGTTACACTCTGAACATTCTGCGTAAATGCACGAGCTTCTGGCTGACCGCCAAAGCCACCTAGCATACTTACACGGAAGCGATATTTAAGTTTAGGCATCAGAATACCTGAACCGGAAGAACCAGTTACGGGTACACCAAATTTACTTCTAGTTTCTATTGTCTGAATTTCATCTGCCATTTTGTTCTCCTACGAACCATATTAACTTATACAGATATTTATCTATTTAGGCTAAAATTTGTAAACTACTGTTTTAATATCATAAAAAAAAGGAGCCCAAAAGAGCTCCTTTTTATGTAGGTTAAATTAACCTGTTTGACCAAGAGTGTTTTGAACACGTATTGGAATGTAGATGAATTCAACTGCTTTAAGCGGTTGTATAGCCACATCAATATGTAATTCATTACGGTCGATTGTTGCTGGAGTGTTATTTGAAGTATCACAAACTGTAACAAAATCAAATAAACCTCTGTTTGAAACTAGGCCACCTAAGAATCTATCTACAACAACCTTGGCATTTTGACGTGTGATTTCATCATTTGGTTCAAACAAGAATGGCTTAACGATATCGTCAAGTCTTTCTCTGATGTAAACAACTAAACGTGCAACATTAACTCTATCTAGAGCACTTGCTGTTGAGCTTAGTGTCTTTTGACCAAATACTGCTAAACCTCTGCCAGGGAAATTACCAATTGGGTTAACCTTATTAATATACATTGTGTCACGTTGACTTTCGCTTAGTGCGACTGGAACAATCTCACCTGAAGCACTGTCTAAGTAACCTGTACCTGAAGCATTAGTTACAACACCACGTTGGAAACCTGCTGGTGCAAACCATGGGAATGCCACCTGGTCGTTGTATGCTAGTGTACGCAATGCAATGTGTGAACCTGGGCAAAGTACACTATTACCTGATAAATCTGTTGTAATAGCGTGTGGATAATAAACTGCTGAGTACTCATTGAATACTGTTAATCCATCTTCACCGTTAAAGCCCACATTGTTTGTATTTGCAGCCCAAGTTTGTATACTTGTGGAATCTGCTGCAAGACGTAGTGGAGCATCACCAATAACGAACGCAGTTTCTTTACGATCTGCTGACAACGTATTCATTGGACCCATTGCCTCTGTATAACCAGGACATGCAATTAGGTTAAATCTGTTGCTTTCGTTACGTGCATCTGTATTACTTGCTAATGCAGAGTTAAGAGCTTCAACAATAACGTTTCTTTGAGCCTTACGTAACATGTAAGGAGTACCGTTATTTCTGTTACCACTTTCATCTTCCCATCTGCTGTTTGTAGCGTCCCATTTCTTAACGTTACCGCCAGACATTCTCTTGTTCCAACCAAGAATGTAATATGGGTATACTGTTGCACTTGGTGCATCTGAATCCATACCACCAGTGCTACTACGGAAATCAGCAAATAAAACACCGTCTTGACTTATTTGATCTGCTGTATCAATTTCTACCCAAGCACCTGCACTTGATCTTTTGTACATGCGAGGATAATTTTCTAAATCACTGCTATCAACCCACAAATCGTTAGTTACCAGTGAACTAGAACCATCAGACTGTGTTGTTGGTTGTGAAGCTGCAATTTGTACATCATATGGATATGCTACCCAACCGCTGGTTGGATCGTTCCACAAGATGTCAATATTATCATTATCTAGTAGACTGTCGTACCATAAAGTACCATCTGCTAGTGTGCCTGTTAATGCTGTACTGCTTGATTCAAAACTTAGGTCTTCCCAGTTAGTATATGGTGTAGAATCTAATAAACCAATATCAGTTGCATCAAATCCAGCAACGTTACCGCCACGTATTTCAATATCGTAAGCAGATGAACTTACTAGTGTAATTTTACCGGCAACATTACTTGCTGTGATATCATCACAGAATGTTAAACTGTTATCAGCAGCACTTAATGCATCGTTGATGGCTTGCACGATATCGTTAACGCTTGCGTTGCCGTCTGCGTCTGAATCGTAAGCACTTCCAGAGGAGTTATTACCTAACTGTACCGGAATAATACCTGAGTTGCCATTTTGCTCATCTGCATTGTGTACAACAATGTTGAAAGAAATTGCTGTATTGGTATGAGCTGTTAGGCTAACTGCTGTGTCAGACAGTTGTGTACCTTGTGCTTGGTTAGTGCTACCACCATTCCAACGCTTCATGCTTACTGTTGCTTGATCTGCAGAGTAGTCAAACCATAAGTCTGCTTGCTCTAAAGTACCACCAGTATCATATGCACTATATGCTTGGTATGCAAATTCTTCACCAGCACCACCAAGTGTAATCCACTGTCCATTAACGTAAATTTTTAATGCTGGATTCGAACCTGAGTTAGATGAATTCATTTGTAAAATCATGTCGCCTGTGCTTAAAGAACCACCTGAACTGTTTGTAATAGGTAGGCTTGTATGCTTGGCAACTTGGAAGTCGCCAGTGTAAGAACCACCGCCAATTAACACCCATGCACCATTTACTTTTTCGTAGAAACTGATGATTTCTAATGTGTTACCAGCGTTGTCGTGGTATGAAACTGCATAATCACCATCAACACCAAATGCTGCTAGCGGAACGCCTGCACTGTCCACTTGTGTTGTTGATGCAACTTTAACAGTTTGTCTTACCCATGTACTACCGTTCCATCTCTTAAGGCCCCAAACTGATAGAGCTGTGTCTAACCAGTAAGTACCATTTGCTGGAGCGGCTGAAGGTGCACTTGAAGAACCTTCAATTGAGTCTAGATCGATGTCAGCCCTTAAGACGTATGCTCTGTTAGCAAGTCCTAGGAAACTGTATGCAGCGTGTAAACCGTACTCGTTTAACTCGCTACCCTGTAATACAGTGCCGCCATCTGATTTAAATACCGGATTACCATAATTTGTTAGTAGTTCACGTTGACTAGTGATCAGTTTCAACTGATTAGCACTTGCTTTAGTTGTGAATGCAGCTGTGTCAGTACCGTTAGGTGCTGTTTTGTCTTGTGCTGTTGCAATCACAATTAGTGGAACTGTTCCAGTTCCAGCAGGCGCATAGAAACTTTGATCTTCTACCGTAATACTAACACCTGGTGATACTAATTCTGCCATGTTATATCTCCTTAATATTAGTGAGTATTATAACAGTTATTTATGCAAATCAGGGTATTTTAGTGTATTAACGAGTTTGGGGTGCAACAATTTTAGCGTAATCTACTAAATAGCCTTCAACATTGAAGATCGTAAAATTTTTTGAATTTTATCTATTTCCACGTAGAAATTTTCCAGGGTACTATTATTGTGGACAACATAGTCTACAGGACCGCCTACCCAATCCCATTCACTGCGATGAACATCTTTATACTTGGTGTTCATAATTTTTTCTGCAACTACATTTCCATTATTTGCATCTACAGCAGTTTCATACCATTCAGGTAAATCACCACGTTGTATCCAAATAATTGTACCGCCCATGTTTTTAATTAGTGAGAGTTCATTTTTAAATCTAGCATCGCTCACTACAGTACATTGTGCACTGTTATTTCTAGTTCTTAGGCGATACTCTAAACTGTTAAGCCAAATGTTTTGATCAAAATGTGTACGCATTACGTCAGTACCTATTAATTGTAATGCTAGGCGTGGAGTAAAATGAGGAATATCTAATTTGCGACTCCAAAAAACATCTGGCGTTTCACGGAAGTCTCTACTTTGTACAGTGTCACCTTCTAGTAAGGACCTCTCCCAACCAAAAACTGTACTGACTAAATCTTTTAATGGAGATGCAAAACTGTCTTTAATGCATCCGTCTTTTACGAATCTATCTGCTGCTGTATCTTTACCTGAACCTATAAAACCAATTAACCCTATAATTTTACTCATGTGTGATGTATTCTCTGTGTAGTTAGCCTATAATAAATCCCAAAGGTTTGTTACCTTCTTCCATGTTATATATCGATTGTTTTAATTGTTCTATTTCATTCTGGCCTTCAGTTTTAAGTGCATCGCCGTTCAACTGTATAGCACCGCCGGCGCCAGGCAAACCGCTTGTGTATTTGCTTCTGGCTTCTCCCAGCATAAGTTTGGATTGAGCCAGTGCATATGAGCCAAGCCAATTTGATGCATAAACGTCACTTAATAATGTTGCTTCGGGTATAAAATTATACACACCAACCGCAACCTCTTCATCTACACTGACGTTTCTCAAAATCTTTAGCACTTTGGTATTACGATTCCAAATAAAATCGTATTCACTACCAAATATTCTACCAACAGTTTCTTTGTATTGACTAAATGCATCAAACGTTGCTAGTCCACCAATCTGTCCTGCATTCAGCAAATACATGTTGTTAAACGCAACATCAAATGGATCAAAATTACTGCCTGAACCACTGTTAGTCCCTACACCACGTCTGTATAGTCTGCGTACTTCCATTACCTCATTAGGTAACGTATACTCAGTCACAGTAGGTTGTGTTTGAATAAAGATAATACTCTCTTCAACACTACCTGAACTCATTTGACGATACATTGCTAGTGCTTTGTCTATTGCTACATCGTAATGATCACGATCTAGTTCTACATCAACAATGCCGTCAGCAAGGCGTAACTGTAGTTCCTTGATTAATTCTTGTCTGGATTTGTATCCTATTTGATCTATAGCCATACTAGTATTTATCTATTTTAGCAATCTAAAAGGCCTTAATCAGGATTGTACTTTCGTTTATTCTTCCGTTTAATTTTGTTTCAGTTGTTGTGAGTTCGTTGTATAATTTCTCAATTTTGGTACGTGCAAGTTTGTCAGAACCTTTGAGGATTTCTGGTTTACGCACCGTTTTTTGTGTACTCTTAGCAGTATCAAAATTTTGTATGGTGGTGCCTTTAACAGACAGGGTATTCAACATTTCGTCTGCTACGTAGATACCCATTTTACGAGTCTTGGTATTATATACCCAAAGTGTATGTGCATCCACAATGCTTACAGGGTGTATGCTTGCAAGTCCTAAACTGCTTTCAGATGCTTGATACTTTAATTTTTCCACTAATTTGGACTTGCTTACTGCTTTGGGCTTGCGTGGTTTGCGTGTTGCTTTTTGTGTGTTAATAAACGTGTCGCATGCAGTATAGATTGCTTCGTAAAATCCCAAAAACTCTTTACGCAATTTAGCACTATTAAGATGAGCGTATGCTTCTTTGATTTCTGGATCTGACCACTCTACAACTAACTTTGCTTCGTCATACTCAGCAGCATACATATCCTTGATAATCTTGGCGTGTGCTGGCTTGATCTCTACACCGCCCTTGCCTGCTCTCATTTCGTTATATGGGTCAAACCGTTTGAGAGTTATTCTTTCTTCTACAAGCTCGTCTAAAAATCCGTCCCACTCTCCACATAAGGTTGCCATTTGTTCCCTCATACGTTGCTGTATGGTAATGACTTGCTTTTTGGGTTTCTCTTCTTGAGCTTCCTCTGCTTCTTTCTTTGCAATCGCCACTTTGGCTTTCTCAACCAACTCCTTGTACCAGTTTTCCATTCTGGCAAGGGTATCAGGATCTATGTTGGCACCGTGTGCCATCATGTACGAGTACTTACCCACAGTTGCAAACCGATAATCTGGTAGAGCTTTAAGCAGTGCCACCTCATCTTTATTACCGAATTCTTTAAGTGCATATTTCAAAAACTCTGCTGTGATCTTTTTGGGTGATACTTCGTAATGTATGTACCACATTCCGCCGTTGAGGTTGGATTTGTAGTCGCGTTTAATTCCCTTATCTTTGTAAGGCTTGATAGTGTAGTCAATCATTGTCCAGTCGGGTACTACAACTCCGCTGGTAGATATTTCTTTACCTTTGCGTTTTGGCATGTTAGATCTCTGTTTGAATTCCAATTAGTATAACATCTAAATGCAGTTTGTCAACTCCGTAGAATTATAACTACATTTAATGCTATATAGTGGTTGTAGGATCAAATATGCCTTTTTTAGGGCAATTTTGAATTATTTGGCTATTTTCCCTTGCTGAACTTGGTATTATTGTTGAAGGGCAGTTCGTTCTCCAATATGTCTCGCCAAATAGCAATAGTTCTGTCCAAGCCTTCGCTGAGTCCCACTTTAGGAGCCCAACCTAACTTGGATGTAATCTTTTGATTAGTGCTGTTTAGTAGGTAAATTTCGCCAGCACGTTTGGGTTTTGTATTCCAGTTTACATGTCCTTTCCAGCCAATCTTGGCAGCTATCATGCCAACATAGTCTTTGATCTTGATTGCGTTGTCTGGTCCCAAGCAGAAAATTTCGCCTTTTACTTTGTCAGGATTTTCAATTACTGCTTGCCATGCATCTAACAAATCGTCAATCCAGATAAAGTTACGGTATGGTTCACCATAGCCTAAATTGATTTCTTCTGCATTTGTGAGCATTTGATAAATGATTTGCTCTGTTACAAAGAAGTTGTTATCCTTTCTTCCATACGCATTAGTCTGACGGATTGCAGTAAAGGGTAACCCATAACTTCTATGGGCGTACTCAAGGTATTTCTCGCACCCATACTTAGCAACAGCATAAGGAGCATTAGGATTTGGGGGTGTGCTTTCATTGAATGCTATAATTCCTGTTTCTCTGCCTTCTCTAATAAGGTCACTGATTGGTTGCCAACCATACACTTCCATTGTACTAGCAAATATAAAATTTTGCAAGTTTGGTAGATCTTTAGCAATTTCGATCAGGTTAACTGTGCCAACATAATTAATTTCACTAAATGTAACTTGCTCGTAAAAACTTTGTTCTACTTCTGTTCTTGCGGCCAAATGCACAATAATATGTGGATCGAATCCTCTAATCTGAAATCCTACTTTTTCATGATCTCTTAAATCGTGTTTAAGAAACTCTAATTCATGTTTACCTTTTAATCTTTCTACCATGTGTTGGCCAATAAAGCCGTCTGCGCCTGTAATAAAAATTCTCATATCTTTGCCCTATAATCTATTAGTCCAGTCACTTGCATTGTGTATCTGGGTTCGTTTCCTAAATTTCCCACAACGTGCAATTGCTCTGGAAATATATAAGTATAGTCTCCCTTACTATAGTTATCATAAGAATGGTTATCAATATTCAACCAATGGCCAATTTTATGATCCTGTAGAAAGATTGTAATTCTGACTAGTTCTTTGTTTTCGGTGTATACGTTTGCATCATCCAAATATTGACGCATTTTGTACATTTTGTCTTTATGCGGTGGTATAAATCTACCAGGCATAATTTTATTAATAGTAATCTGTTTGTGGTCTACCCAAGTAAACAATTTCGAAACATCATGTGCCCATTGTGGACATTGGTCACCAAAAGACTGATAAATTATATCACTGCCTTCCGGATACTCGGGGTGTAGTACATCCATTTCTTCCCATAAGCCATTAGCATGCCCCACAGACGTTGTCTCCGCGTATCTGGTAGCGTCTAATGCTTCCTGCGTTACAAAACTAATGTCTACATTACCTTTAATCACAGTAGCTCTCCAGCGTTCCTTTGCGTCTGAGGTCAAGTGTAGCACAATGGATACCGCCACTTAAAGTCATAGCATGTCTAAATTGTACTGGTACTGAGTCGATGCCATATTTTTCTAATTCTCGCATAAGTGGTTCTTGTGTTGAATCGCAGATTATGGTATTCTCGTTAACACTTAGAATATTCATACCAATATAAGGCGAACACGGTGCAGGGTATCCTTCAATGGCATTTCCTTGTATCACACAATCATCAAACCAAATTTTGTCCCACTTTGCAAACATTTCAGGACAGTTGTCTGGTGTTACTCTTGAACTGTTCATTAATACTAGTCCTGGTCTAAGAGGAATAATTGTACTGTCAAAGTGTGCAAAACTATAAAGTTCGCTGTAATGTAATTTGTAACCCATAGGCTCTAACAATCGTTTTAACCATTTGTAGCCTTTCATGTTTCCACTATTACTGACTTGATATAACAAATCTTTTCCAACTCTTACCACATTGGGGGCATCAAAACATATCTCATGGTCTAACAATGTTGGTTTACTTAAATCTTCAAGTTGATATAGATCATCATTTAGTTTGGGCTTAGGTGCCTGTAACCATAATGCTCCATCTTCAAATGCCTCGTATAGTATATCTTCATATAACCTGGTTTCAAAATATCTTGCTCGTACAGGAGTAGGAGTTTCTATCAGCATGTCGCCTAATGGTAGTATTAGGTCTCTTGGGCACCAACTGTACCAGCCTTTTGTACCCCAACCTTGTCCTATATTATAAGTTGTTTCGTCCCAGTTAATAATTTTTGGACGGTGTACAATAACACCTAATTCTTCTAATGCTTTTGCTAATCCGTCAGCATCTTCGTTGGCTTCATCTATCACCCATTGTGGATACTGTCCAGCATTAGGTAAATCCCCAAAAGGGGTGGTTGCGTAACTAAAACTTCGTGCAGAAATATCTAAAGCAATACGGCTGTAATCAGCACGTCCTACTATGATTTCCTCTAACTGATCCCAGTCGTTGTGTGTATTAACTATCATAATCGCTTAAATGTTCACTAATACATACTCTGTGATTATCGGGTATGCCTCTGTTAAATTCTTTATATTTGTCATCATTACTTATTCCAAATATAATTGTGTCTGTTAAAAATAAGTCTAACTTATTACATGTATGGTAGTGTTCATCATGATACTTATCCCACATAAAATCGGGGGAAAAATGTTTCATGTAATGCACACCTAAACTCATACTGTGTTTATTTTGCATTTGCACTTCATTAAGCATGCTGATTCCATCATCTGCGTACTCTCTAGTAAATCTTACGCCTACTCTGTGGTTCTCTAATGTAAAGAAAGGTTTACTTAAACTGCATGTAACTTCTTTTATTGCTGGGAAATCATTTAAATCTATATGTACATGTTTTGCTATCCCCAATATGCTAAGTCTAAACATACAGGTATATCCATTACATTACATATTCTCATTAACTGTTCAAATTCTGGGTGTACGCAACCAAAATCACTAAAAGGTGCACTTATGATTAAAGAATGCAAACCAGGACCCAGTATGTCTTGTTCAATATAATTAGAGAGTTCTACATACTTAAATTGTACATGTTTCCCCAAACATGCATGGTACTGAAAGTCCCCTCGCAAAACCAGAAGTTGACGATCTTTAGCATGTCGCAAAACAAAGTTATCAAATGTTTGGCTTGTGCCTTGAGTATATGCAACATGGGGGAATAAATCTAAGCCTGTAATACTTTTTAAGGTAGTATATTCCAGCCAATTTTTCCATACATCACCATACTCTTGCATTGAAACATCCTGGTATGTGTGCTTTTTATACCAGTCTGCTACATCTTTGTCTCTGATGGGTCTTGCGCCGCGTGTTACTGTACTCATGTTTTTATATTTATTGAGAAAAAATATAAGTGGGTTCAGGTTCCGATAAATAGTATACAACTACGGAGAAAGTATTAAATGCCACGATTGAGTTTATGGAATCCTGTTAAGGGTAACGACTTTGACTTTATAGACAGAGTTGTTGGCGAGCATATATATGCTGGTGGTACAGGTGTACATGTGCACAAGTATTTAGGTGTACAGGATACTCCTGCATCAGGCGACCCTACTAGACCGGGCGGAGTAGACACTAACGAAGTGTTTATTCAGGATTTGTTATTTCTCGAAAATCGTGACAGAAAATACAGCAAAGACATCTATGAATTGCGTGGACAATATAACATGCAAGACAATGACTTTGACATGACACAATTTGGTGCATTCCTGAGCAGTGATACAATTTATATGAATTTCCATATAGAAAGTATGGTACAAGCAGTAGGCAGAAAACTTATGCCTGGTGACGTTTTAGAATTACCACACTTACGTGATGATTTATTGCTGGGCAGTGACGAAGCCATAAACAGATATTATGTGGTACAAGAGGGTAATAGACCAAGCGAAGGTTTCGATCCCAATTGGTGGCCTCATTTGTGGCGTGTTAAATTAGGACCAATAAGTGATAGCCAGGAGTACAGAGATATACTTGGTACTGGTGAAGAGGAAAGTGATTTACGCAATCTACTCAGCAAATATGCTAATGAAATCACAATTAATGACAAAATTTTAGAGCAAGCAGAAAAAGACGTACCATTTGACCCTCAACATAGAAGCACCAGTCACTTATATTACGATCCTGAAGTGCCGGATAAACCTGCTATAGGCTTTGGATTTGGTGCTGATGGTACTGCTCCTAATGGTGCAAGCATTGTGGGTAGTGGGGAGACTTTCCCTATAACCAGTGTTAATGATGGTGACTACTTTTTGCGTACTGATTTTTCTCCTAACAGACTGTTCAGAAAAGAAGGAACACGTTGGATTAGAGTTAGTGATGATAACAAGAATACGTGGGCGGCGGCTAACAGATTGCTAACCACATTTATAAACAATGACAACTTTACTATTAACACTGATGGCGGGAGTTCAGCAGAAAAAACTAATTTAAGTAAAGTTGTTAAACCGAGGACAGATACATAATGTTTGGTACAGATTTAATTAAGGATACAAAAATGGATAAAAAGGCAGTATTTGAACAATTGAAAATTGATGAAGGAGTAGTAAATGAAATTTACCTCGACCACCTGGGATATCCAACCTTCGGAGTTGGACATTTGGTCACAGAAGGGGATCCAGAACATGGTAAACCAGTTGGAACTCCCGTATCTGAAGAGCGAGTGGCAGAAGTCTTTGAACGTGACCTTGACACCGCAATTGGTGAGTGTATTGCTTTATACGGAAATCAGTTTGTCAAGTGGCCAGGAGAAGTACAAGAAATCGTAGTAAACATGATGTTCAACATGGGCCGTACAAGATTGGGCGGATTTAAAAACTTTCGCAAAGCATTAGAAGAACGTGATTGGAAAAAAGCAGCGGTTGAAGGCAGAGATTCCAAATGGTACAACCAGGTTACTAATCGTGCTGAAAGACTAATGGAAAGATTAGAGCAGGTATAATTTATGGCTGGTAAAAATTTAGATTACTGGTATGACGAACAGATTAAACGATATCTGATTCAACTTGTACGAGTATTTTCTAATTTTCAGGTTAAAGAATACACCTCTAAAGGTATACACTACAATCGTGTGCCTGCCAGATATGCAGATGCTAGCAGAATGGTTAGCATGATTCTCAGGAATAATAGCGAAAATGTTGTAAATAATGCGCCACAAATTACAGTAGGTATACAAAGCATACAGCCTGCCAGAGATCGTGCACAGGATCCTTTCCTACAAGACACTCAACAAGTAGCAGAACGTGAATGGAACCAGGAGGCTGGACAGTATACTAGCGAACAGGGTAATTTATATACAACAAAAAGATATATGCCTGTACCATATAATTTAACTATTCAGGTAGATATATGGACCACTAACACTGATACCAAGTTACAAATATTAGAGCAAATTTTTGTTATTTTTAATCCAAGTATTCAATTACAAAGCAATGATAATCCATTAGACTGGAGTTCGGTGTTTGAGGTGGAAATGCAGGATATTCAGTGGAGCAGTAGAACCCTACCACAAGGTGTGGATGAACAATTAGATATTGCTACACTAACATTTACAGTTCCTATATGGATATCTCCTCCAGCAAAAGTACAGAGACAAAAAATTATTCAACAAATTATTAATGATATTCACAGTACAGCAAGTGTAGGTGATTTAGGCTTTAGCAGTTCATATTATGACTTTTTTGACCAAGTACCTACTGATGCCAGAATAGTAGTAGCACCAAACGATTTATATGTTAAAATAGAAGGCGCAACAGCCACACTGGTTAATAATGCTGACGAACCGCAAGTATGGCAAGACATAATAGAGATGGTGGGAGAATTATCCGACACTAGCAGACTCGAATTAAACACATCTTCTGATGTAACTGATGACTCAGAACTAGTCATAGGTAGTATTAGTGCAAATCCGATAGCGGCATCGCAACTGATATTTAATTTGGATTCTGATACGTTACCATCTAATACTGTAGCAAACATAGACAGAGTCATAGATCCCGGTACTGCTAGGCCAAATAATGGCTTGCCGGCTGCTGCCCTGGGACAACGATACTTAATTGTTAGTCCTATACTGTATGACTTTGCCGAGTGGGGACAAATATCAGTAGGCGAAAATGACATTATAGAGTATGATGGAACTAAGTGGGTTTCATCTTTCGATAGTAGCAGTGTAACAACTGTAACTTATGTTACTAACGATTATACTAATCAGCAATTTAAATGGACAGGTAGTGACTGGATAAGTAGTTGGCAGGGTGAATATCGTCCTGGTTATTGGAGACTTATACTATAATGACTACAACAGCCGCCGGAGTTATA
>Ga0181592_10000427_pt1 | contig 32103 bp, 29 predicted proteins | sample 071ome_20_FD_133755 | JGI IMG/M metagenome (GOLD analysis project Ga0181592, IMG submission 133755) | Coastal salt marsh microbial communities from the Groves Creek Marsh, Skidaway Island, Georgia - 071412BT metaG (megahit assembly) | ecosystem: Environmental > Aquatic > Marine > Intertidal...
CCACGAGAGCATCGATCTCGGCTCGGATGTCGTCATCGGGTTCGGCGTCTCGCCATGCCGTCGCCACGACACGAATGTCGTCATCCGACTGCGGTTGGCCGAAGGTTCCGGTCACGACGAGAGTTTCGCGCTACGACCGTGGATCGAGGGAACGCAGTTCCACGAGTGGGCGTGGTCCGACATGGGAAATCACTTCCGACGCGGCGATCGCACCCAGACGGCCGGCTTCGGAGAGAGATCGACCATTCGTGATGCCGTACAGAAATCCGGCGGCGAACAGATCTCCGGCCCCCGTCGTGTCGAGGACGTGGTCGACCGGTTCAGCAGCGATCGGAACGATCCCATCGCGTGTCACGATGGCGGCCCCGAGTGGTCCGCGAGTGACCACGGCCAATGCGCTGTCTCGACGCACCGAAGCGACCGCCGCCTCGAAATTCTCGGTCTCGTACAGTGAGCAGAGTTCGTCCTCGTTGGCGAAGAGCACGTCCACTTCGTCCTCGACCAGGGCACGGAAGTCGTCTCGATGTCGATCGACGCAGAAACTGTCGGACAGCGTGAGCGACACCTGTCGTCCAGCACGGTGGGCGATCCGCGCCGCGTGCCGGAAGGCCTCTTTGGCGTCGTCGCGATCGAAGAGGTAACCCTCCATATAGAGGACACGCCCTTCGGCGACGACCGCTTCGTCGACGTCGTCGGGACACAAGTAGGACGAGACGCCCAGATAGGTGTTCATCGTACGTTGAGCGTCGGGAGTCACGACGATGATGCATCGCCCAGTCGGGATTTCGTCGAGATGCGCTCCGGGCGCGAAGTGCACACCGACCGCGTGCAGGTCGTGTCCGAACACTTCACCGAGCTCGTCCGAACTCACTTTTCCGACATAGGCGCCGAGCCCACCGAAACTCGCCACCCCACTCACCGTGTTGGCGGCCGATCCACCGCTCATCTCGACCGCCGATCCGAGGGCTCGGTAGAGATGGAGCGCTCGGTCGGTGTCGACGAGAGTCATCGAGCCCTTGGTCAGCGCCTGACGTTCGATGAAGGAGTCGTCGGCATGTGAGATCACGTCGACGAGTGCATTGCCGATACCGACCACGTCGAAACGTGATCCGTCGGCCCGGGGCATGAATCGACTGCTCGAGTCAGAGAACGGCACGAAAGTCAACCGTACTGTGCCACTACGCTCGCCCACGTGACCAGAAGTGAGAACGACCTCGATCCGCACCGGCTCCCACGGCACGTTCTGCCCCAGCGATACGACGTCGAACTCGAACCGAACCTCGGTGAGGCCACGTTCACCGGTCGGGTGGTCGTCTCCGCCACAGCAACCGAAGCCACTCGGCAGATCGTTCTCAATACCGCCGAACTCGACATCCGGCAGGTGTTCGTCGACGGCCAACCGACCCCGTTCCGCGTCGATGAAGAAACCGAACGTCTCATCATCGGCACGATCGACGAGGTCATCCCAGGCCCGATGGCGATCGATATCGAGTTCGCCGGCGTTCTCAACGACAAATTGCGCGGGTTCTATCGCAGCACTTATCGCAACGACGACGGAGTCGAGCACGTGATCGCCTGCACGCAGATGCAGGCCACCGACTGCCGACGAGCGTTTCCCTGCTTCGACGAACCCGATTTCAAGGCCGTCTTCTCGGTCACGTTGATCGTCGACGATGGTTTGCTCGCCGTGAGCAACGGCCCCGAGATCGGTCGTCACGAGCGCAATGGCAAAGTAGCCGTCTCTTTCGCCGACACCATGCCGATGAGTACGTATCTGGTGGCCTTCGTCGTGGGTCGGCTCGATGCCACACCGGCGATCGACGTCGGTGGCGTCCCTCTCCGGATCGTCCACGTGCCGGGCAAGGCGCACCTCACCGAATTCGGCCTCGACGTGGGTGCGGCGAGTCTTCGGTGGTTCACCGACTATTACGGCATCCCGTACGCCGACGCCAAGATCGACATGATCGCCCTACCCGACTTCGCTGCCGGTGCCATGGAAAACGTCGGATGCATCACTTACCGAGAAAGTCTCCTCCTCGTCGACCCAGCCACCAGCACCCAGGTCGAGCGCGAACTGGTGGCCGACGTGGTGAGTCACGAACTCGCCCACATGTGGTTCGGCGATCTCGTGACCATGAAATGGTGGAACGGCATCTGGTTGAACGAAGCTTTCGCCACTTTCATGGAAGTGGCGGCCGTCGATGCCTATCGACCGGATTGGGAACGCTGGACCAGTTTTTCGCTCGAACGATCGGTGGCTTTCGAAACTGATTCGCTCGTGGCCACCCGATCGGTCGAATACGAAGTGCGTACGCCCGAGGACTGCGAAGGCATGTTCGACGTCCTCACCTATCAGAAGGGTGGAGCACTACTTCGAATGCTCGAGCAGTATCTCGGCCCGGATCGCTTTCGAGAGGGTGTGCGTCGGTATCTGACCACCCACTCCTACGGGAATACCGAAACCTCCGACTTGTGGGACTCGATCGAGGCTGCCGTGTCGAACGACGGCGGTGAACCCGTTCGCCGAATCATGGATTCATGGATCTGGCAACCCGGATATCCACTGGTGAGCGCCTCGGTCGTCCAATCCCCCGACGGTGCACGCCTCCGACTCGATCAGCAGCGGTTCCTATTCGACACCGAGGCCGACGTCGCCCATCAGTCGTGGCTCGTTCCGATCCACCTTCGCGTCGGCTCCGACGAGAGTCGCGTCCTACTCGACGACGAACCACTCGAGATTCCGCTTCGAAGTGCCGGGGCCGTCGTCATCAACGCCGGTGGCCACGGCTTCTATCGCGTGGCCTACTCCCCCGAACTTCTCTCGCTCATTGATCGCTCGACACTGGCCTCATCGTCCACGATCGAGCGGTACAACCTGGTCGACGATGCGTGGAACGCAGTAGTGGCCGGTCGACTGTCGGCCTCCGACTATCTCGCGTTCCTCGATGCCTTCGTCGACGAACGCGAACTCGCCGTCTGGCAAGTGATGGCGAACGGACTGCGAGCTCTGGGTCGACTTCTCGAGGACGCGGCGTACGAAACTCTTCGCTCGCACGTGCGTCGACTCGTCGCTCCGGCGTTGGCCGATCTCGGTTGGGATCCCGTTACCGGGGAGGACGATCTACGAGGCAAGCTGCGCGGTCTGCTCGTGACGCTCGCCGCGGTGAATGGCGCCGACGCCACGGCGATCGAAAGATGTCGGGCACTCCTCCGCCGATCACATGACGAACCCAACACGGTTCACCCCGAATTGGTCGCCGCCGCCACCACCGTCGTGGCCGCCCATGGCGACACGAGCGACTATGACGACATGGTCCAACGTTTCCTCGATGCCGACACTCCGCAAGAACAGCTCCGCTACCTCTATGCGCTCGCGGAGTTCGATTCGTCCGAACTCCTGCGACGCACCTGCGAGTTCGCTCTCGGTCCTAACGTCAAGACACAGAACGCCCCATTCCTGTTGGGACGCTGCATCGCCAATCGTGGTCACGGCCGCGACGCGTGGGAGTTCGTTCGCCGTCATTGGAACGAGGCGAACGAAAGATTCCCGTCGAACACCATCGTGAGGATGATCGATCCGGTCAAGCTCTTGAACACCTCCGACGCCGAGACCGACGTCCAGGCGTTCTTCTCCGAACATCCCATCCCACAAGCGGCGAAGACTCTCGACCAGATCCTCGAACGCCAGCGGGTCAACGTCGCCCTGCGCGGTCGGGAAGAACTCCCTCTCGCGTCACACCTGGCCTGAGTGTCGGCGGCGGTTTCATCGGCTCCCGGAGATCGAGCCGGTTCGGCTACCGTCGCATCGTTCGTCGTTCGTTATCGGAGGAACCATGACCGAAGCCTGGATCATCGATGGAGTCCGCAGCCCCCGAGGCAAAGGGAAGGACACCGGCTCACTGCACCACATCCACCCCCAAGAGTTGCTCGCGCAAGTGCTCAACGCGCTTCAGAAGCGCGTGGGATTCGACCCGGCCGACGTCGATGACGTGATCATCGGCAACGGCAACGACGCCGGCGATCACGGAGCGTGCATCGGCCGCATGGCCGTTCTCGCCGCCGGATGGCCGGTGGAGGCCCCCGGCGTAACCATCAACCGCTTCTGCGGCTCGGGGCAGCAGGCTGTGTCCTGGGCCGCCATGGCAGTCCAGTCCGGACATCAGGACTGCGTCGTGGCCGGAGGCGTCGAGTCGATGTCGCGCTGGCCGGCACCGAGCGGGCCGCCCGACTTCACGGTCGGCAACGCGGCCCTGCGCGCCATGTATCCCCTCGTTCCCCAGGGTGTGTCGGCCGATCTCATCGCCACTCTCGAGGGCTTCACTCGCGAGGACGTCGACGCTCTGGCGTTCGAGAGTCAGCAACGTGCCGCGCGCGCCCAGGCCGAAGGACGTTTCGATCGCAGTGTGGTTCCGATCCTGAATCCCGATGGTTCGGTGGCTCTCGACAAGGACGAGCACCTTCGGCCGACCACAACCATGGAGTCGCTGGCCGGACTCGCGCCGTCGTTCGAACGTCTCGGTAGCCGCGTCCTCGATGGCTTCGAGAAATCGTTCGACGACATGTGCAAGCAGGTGTACCCCGACATCGCCGCAGTCGAGCACGTGCACCACGCCGGAAACTCATCAGGCGTCGTCGATGGCGCGGGCGTGATCATGGTGACCAGCCCCGAATACGCCAAGGCCCACGGTCTGAAGCCGCGGGCTCGCATCGTCATGTCGGCGGTCGCCGGCGCCGAACCCGTGATCATGCTCACCGCACCTGCTCCGGCTTCGAAGCGGTGCCTCGAGCGAGCCGGAATGACCACCAAGGACATCGATCTCTGGGAGATCAACGAGGCCTTCGCCGCCATTCCATTGAAGGCCATGCGCGAACTCGGCATCACACCCGAGAACGTCAACGTCAACGGTGGCGCTATCGCTCTTGGACACCCCATCGGAGGCAGCGGTCCGATCCTCATCCAGACCGCCCTCGACGAACTCGAGCGCCAAGACAAGACCACGGCTCTCATCACGATGTGTACCGGTGGCGGAATGGGAACGGCGTCGATCATCGAGCGCATGTGATCGTGCCCGATCTCGACAGGTTCGCGCAGTTCCACGAGTTGAAGTTTTCGCGTCCGGCGACAGGCGTTCTGCAGATCACCCTCGACGGGCCCAATCTCAACTCGGTCGGCGTCGAGGCTCACCGTGAACTCGCCGACGTGTGGCCAGTGGTCGACCGCGATCCCGACACCCGGGTCGTTCTTCTCACCGGCGCCGGGCGAGCGTTCTCGGCTGGAGGAAGCTTCGATCTCATCGATGGAATCATCGGCGATTACGAGATCCGATCCCGAGTCATGAGAGAGGCGCGCGACCTCGTTCGCAACGTCATCGAGTGCACTCGTCCGATCGTGTCGGCAGTCAACGGACCAGCTGTCGGTGCGGGACTGGTGGCCGCCCTCCTCGCCGATGTGTCAGTGGTGGGCCGCACGGCGCGCATCATCGACGGACACACTCGACTCGGCGTGGCCGCCGGCGACCACGCCGCCGTCTGCTGGCCCTTGTTGGTCGGTATGGCCAAAGCCAAGTACTACTTGCTGACTTGTCGAACCCTCACCGGGGAGGAGGCCGAACGAATCGGTCTGGTGTCGATGTGTGTCGACGACGACCAGGTGTACGCATCGGCCCTCGACGTGGCGACCGAGCTGGCCGACGGAGCCCAAGCAGCTCTGCGCTTCACCAAGCACACGCTCAATCACTGGTACCGCACGATGATGCCGGCTTTCGACGCGTCACTCGCCTACGAGTTCTTCGGCTTCGGCGGGCCCGACGCCGCCGAAGGTGTGGCCTCACACCGCGAGAAACGACGCCCCGACTTCCGCGGACCAGCTGGCGACTGACGACATCGTCGTAGCGAGGCCGACCTCAACTACGCGGGAGGCCGAGAACGCGCTCTCCGATGATGTTGCGCTGGATCTCCGACGACCCCGCATAGATCGTGTGTGCGCGGCTGAACAAGAAGGTGTGCTGGAAGTCGTGCGCGATCGAGCCCTCGGGCTGCAGGACGAGGGCGTCGGCGCCTAGCAGATCGGCCTCGAGCTCACCGAGTCGCTGGTGCCATTTCGACCAGAACAGCTTGCCGATCGAACCCTCCGGACCAGGCTGACCACCCTGCAGGAATCGGGTCACGTTCCGCAGGCCGGACCAACGCATGATCTCGAGTTCTCCGTAGGCCCGAGCAAGACGCTGACGAATCTCCGCATCGCGTTCGACACCTTTGTCGACTGCCAACTGACGAACCTTGGCGAACTCCTTCGCAAAACGCAGTTGCTGGGCCATGAACGCCGTTCCGCGCTCGAAACCCAGAGTTCCCATGGCCGTTCGCCAACCATTGCCGCGCCCACCGACGATCATGTCGGACGTGGTCACCGCTCCGTCGAAGAAGACTTCGCAGAAGTGATCATTCCCCGATAGGTCCATGAGCGGTCGGACCTCTACACCGGGTTGGTCGATCGGGACCAGCACGTACGACAACGATTTGTGCGCGACCTGGTCGAGTTCGGTGCGACACAGGACGAAGATCCACTGAGCGAACTGAGCCTGGCTCGTCCAGACCTTCTGACCGTCGACCCGCCACGTACTGCCGTCGAGGACTGCGGTGGTGCGCACACCGGCGAGATCGGAGCCGGCGCCGGGCTCACTGAAACCCTGGCACCAGTACTCGTCGCCCCGCAGAATCGGCGGGAGAAAACGCTCCTGCTGCTCCGAACTTCCGAAGGTGATGAGAGTGGGACCAAGGAGTCCCTCTCCGAAGAAACCAGCTCTCTGCGGTCCATCGGCGAGTGCGTACTCCTCGGCGAAGGCCAACTCTTCGGCTACCGATGCCGCCCGCCCACCGAACTCCTTCGGCCACGTGAGTCCGAGCCAACCGGCACGACCGAGTTCTTGCTCCCATCGCACTCGAACCGGCCAATCGTGAGCGCCCATCTCCGCGGACGTACCGAGGGACCGGTACTCCCCCACGAGATTGTCGGACAACCAGCTCCGTACCTCGTTGCGGAAACTCGTGATCGAGGGATCGTCGGTGAACTCCACGACGACAGTCTCGCAAGTGGCGGGTCGACTCGGGTAATTCGCCCGACCACATCGGTCACGTAGGACTGGTGGCGCAAGGGGGTGGCGTAAAGTCGACTCGTGTCGACCGATCCACGTCAACTCTTCGATCTCTCGGGCCGACGCATTCTCGTGACCGGTGGCAGTCGGGGGCTCGGCAAAGAGATGGCCCGAGCGTTCTCTCTGGCCGGGGCCGACGTGATGATCGCCAGCCGGTCGCTCGACTCGTGCCGAGCGACCGCCGACGCAATCAGTGCCGAGTCGGGTCGCGCTGTGAAAGTGCACGCATGTCACGTAGGTCGCTGGAACGAAGTCGACGAGTTGGCCGAGGTCGCATGGAACGAACTCGGAGGGGTCGACGTCCTCGTCAACAACGCCGGCAAGTCACCGCTGTACGAGTCGGTAGCGGCGATCGACGAGAAACTCTGGGATTCGGTCATCGGACTCAACCTGAAAGGGCCGTTCCGACTCTCAGCCCTGCTCGGCACTCGCATGGCCGAACGTGCCCGGACCACCGGCGTCACTGGGTCGATCGTCAACATCTCGAGCATCGCAGCGATACATCCCACTCCGGATGTCATTCCTTGCACCGCTGCCAAGGCTGCCCTCAACGCCATGACCATCGGATTCGCTCAGACTTTCGGGCCTCACGTGCGGGTGAACTGCATCATGCCCGGATCGTTCCGCACCGATATCAGCAAGGCCTGGAACTGGGATCTGGTCGACCAGGCGATGAAACGTATCGCTATGCGTCGGGTGGGCGAACCCCACGAAATCGTGGGCGCGGCGCTCTTTCTCGCCAGCGATGCCTCCTCGTACACCACCGGAGCCGTGTTCACCGTCGACGGCGGCGTTCCCACCTGACGTTCTCACCCACTCGCGAAAGAGAGACACCGATGACCCACACCCGAGAATTCCTGGTCGAACACCACCGACGTTTCGCCGAGGCCACCAACGCCGGTCGGGCCGACGTCACCATGGCCATGTGCGTCTCTGGCGCGACCGTCTGGCACAACTTCGACGACAAGACCATCGAGTACGCCGGTACGGGCGCAACACTCGAATGGATGCACCGTCAGATCCCCGATCTGCGTTGGGAAACGCGCACGATCGCCTACACCGACGACGGTTGGGTGTGGCAGGCGGCCATCACCGGAACCGCGCCCGGCGGCGAACTCCGCGCCCACTCGTGCATGATCGTCCATCTGAACGCCGATGGCCTCATCACCAGCCTCGACGAATACATCGACCCTGCGGCCATGGCTCCGCTACGCGCCGCGCGCTGACGTGTCGTCACTTCTCGTCATCTGCACAGGTAATGCCGCGCGTTCGGTGATGGCCGGCGCCGCTCTCGTCGACCGCGAACCACGCCTCGACGTGGTGACGGCCGGAACTTTCAGCGTCGACGGTCAGCCCATCAGTTGGCGCACGAGAGAAGCTCTCCAACGCGTGGGCCTGGAGGCCCGCCAACATCGCAGCAAGCAGATCACCCGTGAGCACGTCGAGTCCTCCGATCTGATCATCGGACTCGCCCCTGAACACGTGCAGTGGATCCGCCGCGAACATCCCGACATGGCCTCTCGTACAGCGACCCTGCGACGCCTCGTGCGAGACCTCCGATCGGACGGACCTCTCACCGATCGCGTCTCGCAACTGGCCTTGCATCGCGTCGAACTCGAACCATGGGAAGAAGTGATCGATCCGGGAGGCGGTGAACTCGACGACTTCGTAGCGTGTGCCATCGACGTGGTCGCCCTGATCGACGGACTCGTCGATCGACTGCGCCCGATCGGATGACGTCGAGAAGCCGTCAGTCGTCGACAACGTCGACAGCGACCACACCACGCGCCACGAGATCGTCGATCCTCGGCTCGTCGTAACCGATCTCACTCAGAATTTCCCGTGTGTGCTGCCCGAGCCGAGGGGCATGAGACCGCTGTTCGGACGGCGCGCCGTGAAAGTCGATCGGTGAGGCGATCATGGTCGTCGAACCGTTGTTGCCAGGTACGTCGACGAGACCCCCGGCCGCTCGCAACTGAGGGTCGGCCAACACTTCGTCGGGGGTGGCTTGCGGCGTCCAGAACATGTCGGGTTCGCCGGCGAAGATCTCGGCCCACTCCTCCAGATCACGAGTGGCGAACACCTCGTCCAGAATGGCAACGAGTTCACGTGCGTTCACTGCGCGATCGGCCGCAGTGACGAATCGCGGGTCGTCGATCAGATCGGGTCGACCGGCCACCCGGGCGAGAGGTGGCCAATGTCGATCGGCTTCCACACCCACGACCCAGAACCGTCGTCCGTCACGTGTGCGATAACTGTTGGCCGTCGGAGACGGGGCCGTCGCATGATCGGTGACCGGAGCGCATCGCCCCCAACTCGACACAAGACTGAGGTCGTAACCGAGCGTGTACACGCCTTGTCGATAAAGCGACGTGGACACCATCTGCCCCTCGCCCGTTCGTTCGCGGTGGAAAAGCGCAGCGGCGACACCACCGGCCAGAGCGAGCCCTGTCGGGTGATCGCCCATCCCCCCGCGCATGATCGGAGGTGTGCCGTTCTCTGGTGTGTGCAGGTGAGCCATCCCCGAACGGGCCCAATACGCCGAAATGTCGAAACCGGGTCGATCGGCATCGGGACCTTCCAGTCCGAAGCCGGTCACCTGTGCGTACACGAGTCGAGGATTGACATCGCGCAACGACGGATAATCGAGACCGGCTCGCTCCAACGAATCGGGACGTACGTTCGTCACGAACACGTCGGCCGACTGCACCAATTCGACGACGATGCGTCGACCATGGTCGGACCCGATGTCGACGGCGATCCCTCGCTTGTTGCGATTGTCCAATTCGAAGATCGGATTATCACTGCGGTTCCGACTCAGCATCGTTCGGAACAGGCGCGACGGATCACCACGTAACGGTTCGACTTTCACGATCTCGGCACCCCAGTCGCCGAGAACCCCTGACGCTGCCGGTCCGGCGATCCAGAGCCCGAGTTCGACCACCTTGATACCGCTCAGGGGTCCGGACATGGACGAAACCTAGCCGTGGCAGCAAAAGACCCGAGTGCCGAAGCACTCGGGTCGATTCGGGTGGAGGTGAGGGGAATTGAACCCCTGGCCTCAACAGTGCGATTGTTGCGCTCTGCCAACTGAGCTACACCCCCGAGGGTGAACCGGCGAACCGGCGCCGAGGAACTCTACCGGGGGGACGAGTGCGTCGGCCGACTCAGGCAGCCCGGATCCAGTCGCGTCGATACGACTGGGTGACGGACTGATACCGCCGGATCTGCGAGAGCTTGTAGCAGTAGCCGACGAGAGACATCGCCGCCAGCACGAACACATAGATGAAGAAGTCACTCTTGGTGGTGAAGGCGATGAACGCCGAGCCGAGGGTCACGAGGGCCAGGGTCAACACCACGTTCTGACGACGCTGACGCACGAGATGGGCTCGCGACATTGATCGGGTGGCCGAGGCATGATGCACCGCTTGGCGGGTGGCCCGTGGTGCCGGACGACGCGCCGCTACCGGACGAGCAGGCGACGGAGCCAAGGGCCGCGCGACGCGCAACGGGGAAACCTGACGCTGTGGAGTGGAACGCTGGAGGGTCGACAGTTGACGACGGAAGTCGACGACCGATGAATGCGGACGGTTCTCCGAGCGACCACGTACCAGCGGCGGAATCAGAACGGCCGCCCAGGCCGCACCCACCACCAGAAGCACGATTTTGCTCACTGATCGACTCCCCTGAGATCTCGAGCCGACCAAGCGGTCCGCTCCGTTTCGTTACAATTTAGCAACATTCGTGACGGCGACGGCAACGAAGCCCCCGGTATTTCACCTGTGACCCCAGCCACCCACACTGGCCCCGTCACCCCTGTTCGACCACATCACTCCTGCTCAGAGCGTTCGTAGTGCCCCGAGCGACCTCCCGACTTGTGCCAGAGGGCGAGTTCGCCGATCACCATGTCCCGGTCGAGCGCCTTGCACATGTCGTAGATCGTGAGGGCCGCCACCGAACAGGCGTGCAACGCCTCCATCTCGACTCCGGTGCGATCGACCGTCTCGACAGCCGCCTCCACGAGCACATGATCGTCGTCGACGTCGAAGTCGACCGTGACGGCACTCACGGGAATCGGATGACACAGCGGGATCATGTCGCTCGTCCGCTTGGCGGCCTGGATTCCAGCCACGCGGGCCACCGCCAGCACGTCGCCCTTTTTCATGTCACCTCGCGACAGGGCGGCGATCGTCTCGGACGCCATGAACACCTTGCAGCGAGCCACCGCCCGACGGTGCGTGGACTGCTTGTCCGACACGTCGACCATTCGCGCCCGCCCACCGGCATCGAGATGGGTGAACGAATGTGGTTCGTTTGTCATGTGGTCAGCCACCGATCTGGCTCATCGAGCGTCCGGGGCGGACGAAGTTGACCTGGTTGATCTGATGCCCAGCCCACTTGGTGCCGACGGCCCGCTCGATCTCAGCGGCCACCGTGTCGTCGTCGGCTCCGTTCCGCAACAACGCGCGGAGATCGAACTCGGTCGTGGCGAACAGACAGGTTCGGAACTGTCCGTCGGCAGTCAGACGTACACGGTCGCAGTCAGCACAGAACGGCTTGGTGACGCTCGGAATGACGCCAACAGTCCCATTTCCGTCGAGATACCGCCAACGATCGGCTGGTGCCGCCCCGCGCGCCGGTACCGATTCGAGTGGGAACGCCTCGCCGATTCTCGACACGATCTCGTCCTGGCTCACGACCTTCTCGTTGTCCCAATGGCCTTCGGCGTCGAGTGGCATGAACTCGATGAACCTCACTTCGATGCCGAGACGCCGCCCGAAGTCGGCCAGATCGAGGATTTCGTCATCGTTCACGCCCCGCTCGATCACCGCGTTGATCTTGACGCTCTCGAATCCGGTGTCGATCGCGGCCTGAATCCCGACCAGGACGCGATCGAGCTCGTCACGTCGAGTCATTTGCTCGAATTTGGCTCGGTCGAGGGAATCGAGGCTGATGTTGATTCGACGAAGCCCAGCCCTGCGCAATTCGTCGGCACAGTTCGCCAACGTGGAGGCGTTGGTGGTGAGGGCCAGATCGATCGACTCGCCGGCCAGAGGTGAAGCCGAGTCGACGGGAACCTTCAGCGCCGCCAACTTTGCGATCAGAACAGGCAAGTGGGCTCGCACCGTGGGCTCACCACCGGTCAGACGAATTCCGTCCACTCCGTAGCGCTCGACGAAGAGGCGAGCCAGACGTTCGATCTCTTCGAACGTGAGAACTTCGCTCTTCGGCAACCAGACCATTCCTTCGGCCGGCATGCAGTAGGTACAGCGGAAGTTGCAGCGATCGGTCACCGAGATGCGCAAATCGCGAATCGTGCGACCGAACGGATCGACAAGGTCCTGGGCCGCCATGACGAAAGGATAGGCGTCAGTCTCCGAAGAGAACTACGTCGACCTCACCACCGGCCACGATCCCACCGCCATCGGGCACCACGGCTAGCCCCGAGGCGAGAGCACTCGCCGCCAATTGATGACTCCCCTGCGCGCCGACGGGACGAACGTGGATTCGCCCGTCGGCAGCACGCGTGGTGAGCACCCGTTGGAAATGAACCTTGCCATCGGCCTGTCGCACCAAGTCGACATCGGTGATCGCCGACACTCTGGGGCGATCCTGCAATTCGGGCCCGAAGCCCGCCATCTTGCGCAGGGCCGGACGTGCGAGAAGTTCGTAGCTGACGAGAGAACTGACGGGATTGCCCGGCAATCCGAACACCGGGACTTCCGAGCCGTCACGACGAGCCAGTGATCCGAAGGCGAAGGGCTTGGCCGGTTTGATCGCGATCTGCATCCACTCCATCGACGCGATGCGCGACAAGACGGCCTTGACGACGTCGTAGTCGCCCATGCTCACACCACCGCTCGTGACGATGGCATCGCATTCGGTTGCTGCCAAACGCAAGGTCTGCTCGAGCGCGGCCTCATCGTCGCGCACCACACCGAAGTCGACGGCGATGCAACCCGTTGCCGACACCAGTCCGAGGAGCATCACTTTGTTGCTTTCACGGATCTGTCCGGGGAGCAACGGCGAACCATCGTCGATGAGTTCGTCACCCGTCGACAAAACGGCGACTCTCGGACGACGAATCACCCGCGGTTGGCGCACGTTGATACTCGCCAACACTCCAGCCACCGCGGGAGTGATCGGCGTACCGGCCTCGAATACAAGGTCGCCGCGCCGAACGTCGTCGCCGGCGGCACGCACGGCCGCGCCTTCCGGCACCGAACGACGGACCTGAACGTGCTGTGAACCATCGAACGTCGATCGGTCTCCAGTAAAGGTGGTGTCCTCGACCATCACGATCGCATCGGCGCCAGATGGGATCGGAGCGCCGGTCATGATGCGTACTGCCTCTCCGGGACCGACACGAACGTCACCCGGCGCTCCAGCCGCGACTTCTCCCACGACAGCGAGCGAGACCGGGACGTCATCGGCGCCGGTCGTGTCGCCGGCGCGCACCGCGTAGCCGTCGACAGCCGTGTTGGCGAAAGGCGGGACGTCTTCGTCAGCCCGGGCGTCAGCTGCGAGTACACAACCGACGGATTCGTCAACGTGCACCGAGATTGCCGGTAAGACTGCGCAGCGTTCACGAACCAGACGACGAGCCTCGTCGATGGGCACCATTCCCTCGACGGTACCGGTCGAGTCTCGTTGCTGGCACACTCGAGTCATGACGTCGGACGCCGACCCCACCTATCGGCTCCTTCCACTCGACGGGATGCACGCCGCCTGGTCCACCGACGACGGCCGAGGCAGCGAGACTCTGTCGTTTCGTTTCGAGAACGAGGCCTGGACGGCCGAGGGGCTGGTCACAGGGGCGGACGTCCACTACGTGTTCCGACTGACCGCCACGTGGCAACTCCAGCAGATGCTCCTCTTTCGCGACATGGACGAACCGGATCTGTGGCTGGCCAACGACGGCCGAGGACGTTGGGGTGAGGTCAACGGTGCGGTCAGGCGCGAACTCGGCGGATGCGACGACATCGACGTGCTGTGCAGCCCGTTCACCAGAACGATGGCGATCAGGCGCCTACATCTCGAGGTGGGACAGTCGACCGACGTCGAGTCGATCACGGTCGACACCGAAACACTCTCGGTGCAACGCGCCCGACTCGAGTACACGCGCCTCGGATCCCACCTGTGGGTAGTTCGACGGGACGACGGCGGACCGAGCCACGAGTTCGAGGTCGACGATTTCGGATTGCCCCTCGACATCGACGGCCATTTCCGACGCACTGCCTGATTCGCGCGAGGCCGGCATCCCTCGAGAGCTACAGCGATTCGAGCCAGTTCCGCAACGGACCGCCGTGCTCGGGGTGTCGCAGACCGGCCTCGACGACGGCCTGCATCCAACCGAGGGGATGCCCGATGTCGCGCCGACCGACAGCGGAGACCACCCCGTAGAGATGGCCACTCGATGCCTGCAGTTCAAGGGCGTCGGTCAGTTGGATCTCACCACTTGAACTGGGGGCGACTCGTTCGATCGCGCCGAACACATCAGGTGTGAGCGCGTAGCGCCCGATGATCACGAGATCACTCGGAGCGTTCTCCACTGCCGGCTTCTCGACAACGTGGCGAAATGGAATCGCCGGGACTCCGGCCACCAAACGCTCGCTCTCCGAAGGTTCGACGACTCCGTAACGGAACACTTCTTCGATCGGCATGCGCTTCAGCGCGATCGCCGAACGACCACTCTCGTCGAGCACTCGGCCGAGGTCGACCAACAACGACGGGGCAGCCATGAGTTCATCGGGTAGAAGGACGAAAAATGGCTCGTCACCCACGTGCTCGGACGCACAACCCACTGCATGACCAAGCCCTCGCGGACGATCCTGTATCGCAAACGAGATACGGATCGTGTCGCCGAATCGGCGCAAAGAATCAGCGAGTTCGCGTCGTCCTTGTCGTTCGAGGGCTTCCTCGACCCAAGAGGCTCGCTGGAAGTAGTCGGCCACCGCCGGCTTGTCATCACTCGTCACGATGACCACATGATCGACGCCGGCGCCGATGGCTTCGTCGATCACCAGCTGAAGAGCGGGGAGTTCACCGATCGGAAGGAGTTCTTTCGGCACCGATTTGGTGGCGGGCAACATGCGAGTTCCCTGCCCGGCTGCCGGGATCACCGCAGTGCGGATCGACGATGCACTCGACACAGGGTCAGCCTAGACTTCATCGCTCGGAGACCCCCATGCCTACTTACGTGTACAAGTTCCTCGACACCGGCGAGACCATCGAGATTCAGCAGGCCTTCACCGACGATGCGCTGACCGAGGCCCCTCACCCGTCCGATGGTTCGATGCGTCCGGTCAAGAAGGTGTTCCAACCGGTCGGCGTCACCTTCAAGGGTGGCGGCTTCTACAAGACCGACAGCCGTGGTTCGTCGAGCGGATCGAGTAGTTCGTCCTCGAGTACGACGAGCGGGTCGAGCGATACCGCGTCCAGCCCGTCGAGCGCATCGAGTGACGCGTCGAGTGGATCGAGCAGCACGTCGACGAGCCCGAGTGTGTCGACTGCCGGTTCCGACTGAACTTTCAGCGCCAACCGGCCGAGAGCACCAGGAAGATCACGAGCGCCAATCCGAGTCGATAGATCACGAACGGTGCGAACGTGCGGGTTCGGACCAATCGAAGCAATCCCCACACAGCGAGCCAACCCGACACCGCAGCAGTTGCGATTCCCACCAACATCGGAACGAGCAACCCGTCGGGGACCCCATCGGACACGAGTCCGGCCACCTTCACGGCGCCGGCGCCAGCAATCACCGGAAGGCTCATGAGAAACGACAAGCGGACGGCCGCTTCACGTCCGTAACCGAGGGCTAGAGCGGCCGTCATCGTCACACCCGACCGCGACGTGCCCGGGTTGAGGGCGAGCACCTGGGCGCTACCTACCAACAGAGCATCACGCAGCGACAGTTCTTCGACGCGGCGATCGCCGCGTCGTCTCCGATCGATCCATCCGAGCAGAAGCCCGAACACGACCAGCGAACAAGCGATCACGAATGGGGTTCCCAGTTCATCGTCGATCCAGGTCTCGAAAAGAGCACCGACGAGTGCGGCTGGAACCGCGGTGAGCACCAGCAGCCACGCCAGACGACCGTCCCGATCGAGCGGCGGCTTGGACAGGCCCTTTCGCACCAGGAGCATGACATCACGACGGAAATGGAACACGACTGCAGCCAAGGTGCCGAGATGCAAGGCAACGTCGAATGCCTTCTTCACTCCGGCGTCGTCGAAGTCGTTCCAACCGAAGAGCCACGGAACGATCTGGAGATGCCCACTCGACGAAATGGGCAAGAACTCGGTGAGGCCTTGCACGATTCCGAGAACGATGGCGTGCAAAAGCGGCATGGGGACCTCAGGAGCCACTCATGGTGACGTCACGAATCACGAGAGAGACACCGGCCGCTCTCATGGGAAGCCACTCGACGTCTCCCCCGATCTCGACGATGTCGAGCAGCATGCGTTGGAGAGTGGACGCGATCGTGAACTCGCGAACCGGTCGGCCGAGCGTTCCGTTCGTGATGACGAGTCCGGCTGCTCCAGTACTGAAGTCCCCTGATACGGCGTTCACTCCGGAATGCAGACCCTGCACCTGCTGGACCAAGATTCCGTCGTCGATTCCCGAGATGATCTCGGCCTGTGAACGCGAGCCTGGGACGACGTTCAGGGCCAAACACCCCGCGCCCGGAGAACCGGCGTACCCGCCGCGCACACCGTTACCGGTAGGCGCAGCTCCGAGTCGTCGCGCGGAATACGAGGAATGAACGAAGCGATCGAGTCGACCGGAATCGATCAATACGTTACGACGAGCCGCCAGTCCTTCGCCGTCGATGTCGGTTGCGGTGTAGGCGAGCGGATTCGTCGGGTCGTCGACGAGAGTCAGCAACGGGGTCGCCACCTCGTCACCGAGCCGTTGCGCGAAGAGGCTCCGTCCACGAGCGACTGCATCACCGCTCAATGTGCCTCCGATGATCCCGAGGAACTGTGCCGTCACATACGGGTCGAGGACGACGGTTACCCGACGCGACTCGGGCTTCGTCGCGCCGAGCAGACGAGTAGCTCGATCGACGGCGTCGCTCGCTGCACGTTCGACGTCGAGTTCGTCGACAGTTCGTCCGACGGCGAAGCCGAATCCGGTCTGCGTTTCGTCGCCGTCGTCGGCGAGAGTGCCGACGCTCACGTAGCAACCGTTCTCCCGACCAGCAGCACGAATACCTGTGGTCGTGGCCACCGCTGCTTCACCGAAGGAATCGGCGTAGTTCGCGTCGTCGACACGCACACGCTTGTCGCGACCGAGGGTCAGACGCTCGAGTTGCTTGGCGAGATCGATCTTGCGCGAGGTGGAAGTGAGCTCGAGATCGGGATTCCAGAGCTGTTGCGGAACGACGGCCACTCCGTCGGGTTCGGCGAGCCCGGCCCATTCGTCGACTTCGGCGAAACCGAGATTGTCACGGGCTTCAGCCAACACTTCGGCGACGATCTTCTCGTCGAGAGTGCCGGCGTACGAGGTGCCGGTCCGGCCGCCGCGAATCACGCGAATGCCAATGCCCTCGCTCTGAGCCGAGACGAAGTGCTCGACTTCGCCCTCGTACACGCGAACTTCGGTCGAGAGGCCTCGACTGACGTAGGCCTCGACTTGTTCACCTGGTCCGGCCATGGCCACGACCCGCTCGGCGAGCGCGAGCAGTTCGCCACTTCGATCGATGCTCGTCATGCCGCCGTGCCACCGACGGTCAGTGACGCCACCCGCAACGTGGGCTGGCCGTCCCCGACCGGCACACCTTGCCCGTCCTTGCCACACGTGCCCGGATTACCCATCGCGAAGTCATTCCCCAAACGATCGATGTCACGAAGCACTTGTGGTCCGTTGCCGATGAGGTTGCCCTCACGAAGAGGCTCAGTGATCTCGCCGTTCTCGATCATGTAGGCCTCGGTCATCCCGAAGACGAAATCACCGGTCGCCGTGTTGACGCTGCCGCCTCCGAGATGGGCGACATATACGCCGTGCGAGGTGTCGCGAATGATGTCGTCGGGTTCCTCCTGGCCGTTCAACACGTACGTGTTGGTCATACGAACCATCGGCAGATCTTTGTAGGACTGACGGCGACCGTTGCCAGACTGAGGGCGCCCCTCTTTTCGAGCTCGCAAGAAATCCCACATGTAGTCGGTGAGGACTCCGTCCTGAATCAGAACGTTGTACTGAGAGGGATGACCTTCGTCGTCGATCGAGATTGCGCCCCATTCATGTGTCATGGTGCCGTCGTCGACGAGGGTGACGAGCGGTGATGCGACGAGTTCACCGACCTTGCCCCGGTAAACGCTCGCTCCTTTGGAGACCAGATCCGCTTCGAGTCCGTGGCCACAGGCCTCATGGAAGAGAACGCCACCGCTGCCAGCCTTGATCACGACCGGGAGAGAACCCGACGGCGCCGGACGGGCCTTCAACTTCGTGAGAGCACGACGCGCGGCCGTGCGCGCGACTTCCTCGACCGAGATCTTGTCGAACAATTCGAAGCCCATGGTGTGGCCCACTGAATCGAATCCGGTCTGCATGCCGGTGTCTCCGTTGGCCACAGCACTCACCCGCATGAGAGTTCGCACGCGCTCGTCCCGCGCCAAGAGCCCATCGCTGTTCGCAATCAGGATGCGCGTGCGTCCGTCGGAATAACCAGCCGACACTTGAGCGATGGCCGAGCCGGCCGACCGCGCGGCCTCGTCGACACGACGCAAGAGTTCGACCTTGGCCGCTTTGCCGACCTTCGCCGGGTCGACGTCGACCGGACTCACCACTCGTGTCGAACGTTCGACCAGGGCGACGGTACGGACGCCGGCCTCACCATGACTTGCGGCTTCGGCCGCGGCGCGCGCGGCGGCCAACAGCCCGGCCTCCGACACGTCAGCCGTGTGAGCAAAACCGGTGCTCTCGCCCCGAATGACACGAATACCGGCGCCTCGACTTCGTCCTGTGGACAATTGCTCGATTCGGCCGTCGTCCAACCCGACTCCGGTTCCCTGCCAGTCGGATGCGAACACTTCGGCGAACTCCCCGCCGGTACGCAGGGCCGAAGCCAATACTCGTTCGAGCACGTCGTCGTCGATCACGGTTCGAGCCTAGAACGCCGGAACGGGAGGACCAGGGCCACCGGGGAACCACGCCTAGATTTGATCCGTGGACTCGGCGTCGGCGGCCCCTCCCCGCACCCATCGCACCTATTGGTGGAAAGAGACGCTCATCATGGGCGCCTTCTACGTCGTGTACTCATGGACACGTAATCAATTCGGCTCAGCGGAGATCGCCGCCGACGGAGTTCCTGAACAAGCGTTCAACAACGCCGAACGACTCATCAGACTCGAGCGGCTGTTCGGACTTTTCCACGAGGAGACGGTTCAGGACTGGTTTCTTTCCTACGAGTGGTTCATCCGTTTCTGGAACACCTACTACGGAACCGCTCACTTCATCGTGACCCTCGGCGTCTTTTGGATCCTCTTCGTGAAGCGCCCAAACGTGTTTCCCCAATGGCGCAACACGCTGGCCATCACCACGGCGCTCGCCATCGTCGGGTTCTCGCTCTTCCCCGTGATGCCGCCACGACTACTCGACGCCCCGTGCCCGGGACCGAACGGTGGATTCGGCGGAGCTTGTATCTCGAGTCCGCTACGCGACACCGGTGCCGATGGAATCGCCGGCACCGAAGACGACGGGACCTTCGGATTCGTCGACACCCTGCCCGAATTCGGTGGGGGGCTCTGGACCTTCGAATCCGACACCATGAACTCGATTTCCAATCAATATGCGGCGATGCCAAGTCTCCACATCGGCTGGGCGAGCTGGTGCGCTTTTGCCATGTGGCCGCTCCTTCGTCGTCGGTGGACCAAGGTCGCAGTCCTGCTGTATCCGGCAGCCACGCTGTTCTGCATCGTCGTCACCGGTAACCACTACTGGATCGACGGTGTCGGCGGGCAGGTCGCCCTCGGCGTCGGCGCGCTTCTCGGCTGGGGTCTGCACCGTTGGAACCAGAATCGGCTCGATGCTCGACATCAGCGCAATTTCCAGCAGATTTCCACCCGTCACACCGCTGATTCCGCCGATGTGTCGTCTTCGTCCCAGGGCTAGCGTGACTTTGCCATGCCCCTCGACGACATCCGTGAACCGGCCGACCTCCGTCGCTTGTCGTACCCCGAACTCGACGAACTGAGCGGGGAGATACGCGACTTCATCGTGCGCGCCGTGGCCGACAACGGCGGTCACCTCGGCTCGAACCTCGGAGCCGTCGAACTCACCCTCGCCCTACATCGCGTGTTCGAATCGCCCCGCGACGCAATTCTTTGGGACACCGGTCACCAGTCGTATGTGCACAAGATCGTCACCGGACGTGCCGACCGATTCGCCGCCCTGCGTCAGGCCGACGGCTTGTCGGGCTACCCGAGCCGCGAAGAGAGCCAGCACGACTACATCGAGAACAGCCACGCCTCCACGGTTCTCTCGTACGCGTACGGCCTCGCCATCGCACGCGACGCCGGACGCAACGATCACCGACACATCGTGGCGGTGATCGGCGACGGATCGATGACGGGTGGCATGGCCTACGAGGCTCTCAACAACCTCGGCCACAGTCGACGACGCGTCATCATCGTGCTGAACGACAACGGACGCAGCTACGCCCCGACGATTTCGAATCTCACTCAGCAACTCCCTCTTCCTGACGACGAGACGAGTTCGGTCGAACGAACAGCCTTGCCCGAACGCATCACCGAGAAGCTCTCGGTCGGTCTGACCAAGATTCGCCTCAACCCGGTGTACGTGCAGAGACAGCGTCGACTCGAAGCCTGGCTGCAAAATCTTCCCGTCGTCGGCCAGCAAGCCGAGAAGGGCGTGGAGGCCGTCAAGGCGGCGGTACGCGAATTCCTCCAGCCAACGTCGTTCTTCGAAGCCCTCGGTGTCCGTTATGTCGGACCGATCGACGGTCACGACATGCGCGAACTCGAACGAGCACTCCGCAACGCCGAGGAACTGTCGGCCGAAGGTCCGATCGTCGTCCACGTGGTCACCCAGAAGGGCAAGGGATACTCCCCGGCCGAGGACGACGACGAAAAGCATTTACACGACGCTCCCGTGTTCGATCCGAATGTCGGACCACCGAAGGCCCTGCCGACCGGCTACACCCAGGCGTTCGCCGAGACGATCCTGAAAGAAGCCGAAGCCGACCCGCGCATCGTGGCCCTCACCGCCGCCATGCCCGGCCCCACCGGGCTGATCCCGTTCCAGGACCGATTCCCCGATCGCTTCTTCGACGTCGGTATCGCCGAACAACACGCCGTCACCGGAGCCGCGGGTATGGCCCTCGGCGGACTTCGTCCGATCGTCGCTCTGTATTCGACGTTCCTCAGCCGGGCATGGGACCAAGTCGTCTACGACGTCGCCCTGCATCGGCTCCCCGTCATCTTCTGCCTCGATCGCGCCGGAATCACCGGCGACGACGGACCGAGCCATCACGGCGTCTACGACATGGCGTTGCTGGCGAAGGTTCCCGGAATGCGCGTCTTGGCTCCGTCGAGCGCCCAGGAACTCCAACAAATGCTCCACGACGCGCTCGAACTCGTCGAATCCGGTCCGGTCACCATTCGCTACCCGAAGGGTGCAGCCCGCCAGGTTTCAGAGGACGACGTCGGGAGCGGCCTCGATGCTCGACGCCTGACGAACGGCGACGGTTCGGTCGCGCTACTGGCCGTCGGCAAGACGGTGGCGGCGGCACTGAAGGCCGCAGAGGCACTTGCGGAAGCGGGGACGCCGACGACCGTCTGGGACGTGAGATCGTGTGCGCCGCTCGATCAGGCGATGATCGACGATGCCGCCCGCCACGAACTTGTGGTCACGATCGAAGACGGGATCGCGGACGGGGGCATCGGCTCCTCGATCGCCGGCCACATCGCCGAGGTCGACCCCCGCACCGTGGTGAAAGTCCTCGGAGTTCCCACCAAGTTCATTCCCCACGCCAAACCCGACCGCATCCTGTCGCAACTCGGCCTCGACGCCGACGGCATCGTCGCCACGGTGCGAACGGCGCGACCGTGAGCTCCACCGCATCCCTCGACGACCTCACCTCTGAACTCTCATTCGCGCTCGGCCTGGCCGATCTTGCCGACTCCATCACGTTGCCTCCGTACCAGACACGTGCGTTCACATTGTCTCGCAAAGCGGACCGTTCCGAGGTCACCGAGATCGACCGCGGCTGCGAAGCAGCAATTGTCGAGCGAATTCTCGCCGAACGTCCCTCGCATGCGATCTTCGGAGAAGAGCACGGAAAGAGTGGCACGACCGACTCTCCATGGACGTGGGTGGTCGATCCCATCGACGGCACGTCGAACTTCGTGCGCGGAGTTCCGGTCTGGGCGACACTTGTCGCGTTGGTGCACGTCGACCACGGACCAGTCGTCGGAGTCGTGTCGGCGCCGGCTCTCGGTCGACGTTGGTGGTCGCAACCCGGTCATGCGTACGTGAATGGCCATCCCATCGGGGTGTCCGATGTGTCTCGTCTGTCCGAGGCTCAGGTGAGCATCACGTTGAACGAAGGCTGGGATCGACTCGGACTCACCGATCGCCTCGTGACGTTGCAGCGCGACGCCTACCGCTCGCGCGGTTACGGCGACTTCTGGCAACACATGCTCGTCGCCGAAGGCGCGATCGACGTCGCCGTCGACGCCATCGGCCTGCAGCCCTACGACGTTGCCGCGGTCCAAGCCGTGGTCGAGGCAGCGGGCGGTCGCCTCACCGATCGACTCGGCACTCGTACTTTCGAGAGCAATTCGGCGGTATCGAGCAACGGTGCCCTGCACGACGAGGTCGTCGCTCGCCTTTGTTAGCGTTCGGTCGATGAACGACCTGAACATCGTGAACGGGCTCGTCGTCGACGGCTCGGGTTCGTCAGCTCGTCACGCCGACGTCGGGGTGCGCGATGGGCGGATCGTCGAAGTCGGCCGGGTCTCGTCCGCCACCCAAGTGATCGACGCCGACGGTGCGATCGTCACTCCAGGTTTCGTCGACGTGCACACCCATTACGACGCCCAGGTGTCGTGGGATCCATGGCTCACACCGAGTTCGTGGCACGGAGTGACCACAGTTGTCATGGGCAACTGTGGAGTCGGATTCGCGCCCGCACATCCCGATCGACACGACTGGCTCATCGAACTCATGGAAGGAGTCGAGGACATCCCTGGCTCGGCGATGACCGACGGAATCGACTGGCAGTGGGAGTCGTTCCCCGAATATCTCGAGGCCGTCGACTCGCGTTCGTACGCCATCGACGTCGGAGCTCTCGTCGCTCACGGACCAGTTCGGGCCTATGTGATGGGGCAACGAGGAGCCGACAACGAGCCGGCTACCGCCGACGACGCCCGTCGTATGGCCGACATCGTCGAAGAGGCATTGCGCGCCGGGGCTCTCGGCTTCTCCACCAGTCGCACCCCGCTCCATCGCTCACGAAGTGGAGAACTCGTACCGGGAACCATGGTCGACGCCGAAGAGCTCTATGCGATCGCCGAAGCCATGGCACGAGTCGGTCACGGCAACTTCCAGTTCTCTCCCGAGCACGTTCGCGTGCCCGACGAGGAGTGGATCTGGATGCGCGAACTCGCCCGGCGCACCGGGCGTCCAGTGAGCGTGAACCTCAGTCAGACCGACCAGTCGCCCGATCTCTGGCGCCGGGTGCTCGAGCTGCTCACCGAAGCTCACGCCGACGGCATCCCCATCTACACCCAAGTCGCCGGACGTTCCATCGGGATTCTCTATTGCTTGCACGGAAGCGTTCATCCGCTGCTCTTCCATCCGGCCTACGCCGAGGTTTCACACCTGCCGATGCCTGAAAGACTCGTGGCGCTCGCCGATCCCGATCGACGTCATCGGATCGTGAAGGACATTCCCGATGACGGAGGTCTCTTCCGCAAGGTCGTTCTCGACAAGGCCGACGGGATGTGGGTCGTCGACGGTGCCGACATCGACTACGAACCGAGCCGTGACGACTCGATCGCCGCCTTGTCACGTCGCTCGGGTCGCCCGGTCGCCGAGATCGTCCTCGACCAACTCACGTCGAACGAGGGAAACGGGATGATCTACGCGCCCTTCTTCAACTACTCGTACGGTGATCTCTCGATGATCCACGACGCTCATCTTCATCCTCACACGCGCATGGGACTCTCTGATGCCGGCGCCCATTGCGGTGCGATCTGCGATGGTGGAATGCCTACGTTCATGCTCACGCACTGGACACGCGACCGTCGCCGAGGCCCGCGCTTGCCACTCGAGTTCGTCGTACACCGCCAAACTCGTCAGACGGCCGAGTTCTACGGTCTCCACGATCGCGGCCTGGTGGCACCGGGTATGCGCGCCGATCTGAACGTCATCGACTACGACAATTTGGGGTTCGACGTTCCGCGCATGGCGTTTGATCTACCCGCCGATGGACGGCGTCTCGTGCAACGAGGCCTCGGCTACATCGCAACTGTCGTGAACGGTGTGCGCACCGTCGACCACGACGAGTTCACAGGCGAGCGACCAGGTCGACTCGTGCGCGGCCCTCAGCGCTGACGCCGGTCAGTTGTAGTAGGGGTTCTCGCCCGACGCGTGATCAGTGAGGTCGCGCACGCGTTCGATGGCAGCCACTTTTTCGACCACCGTCGTCTGCACGCCTTCCAACATCGTCATTCGGCTCATCGAACAACCGTGGCAGCCACCGCCCATCGTGAGATACGCGGTTCCTTCGTTGTCGTGACCCACAAAGGTCACGAATCCGCCGTGAGCGGCCAGAGCCGGATTCACCTCGGTCGCGATGACTGCTTCGATCTCGGCCGACAGTTCGTCATCGGTTGCGAGTCCGTCGACCACGGGTGAAGGAGGACGGTTGGGGTTACGGATCACGAGCCCGGCCGAGCTGGTGAAATCGAGAACTGCTCCAGTCAAAAGTTCGACGTCCTTGGCCGGCACGATGACCTTCAAGCCCTCATGGGTACGAACCTCGTCGGAGAAGGCCGCCTTGCGAAACTCATCGAGTGACAGGTCGTACTTGAAGTCCTCCCCGGGGCCACTCACGATCTCGAGACGTAGTCCGAGTGATACGGCGTCTTCTTCCGAGTCGCGTAGACGTAAGAGTTCGGCCAAGGCCGCCTCGGTGATCTCGACAATCGGTTCCGAGGTGTTGCTGCCGGCCAGTGGACTCTTCGGTGCGAGAGGACTCATCACCTTCGAAGATACCGGCGATACCACCGTCAGGAGACGGCGGAGCTTCTCAGCGGGGCCCGCCCCCGTCACACTCGATGCGCTGACCAGTGACGTACGAGGCGCCTTCGCTGCACAGCCAGAGAACCACATTGGCGACGTCGAGGGGCTGACACACCCGTCCGAAGGGAGAACCGGCGTCGAGGGCGCGCAGATCTTCCAACTCACGGTTGCCGGTCATCGCTCGGGCGAGACGGACTCCCATGTCGGTTTCGACGAGACCTGGTGCGACGACGTTCACGTGGATCCCGTGCGGACGTTCCTCCTTGGCCAGTGTGAACGCCAACGCCTCCATCGCAGCCTTGCCCATGTTGTAAGGAGCGCCGTTCGGACCCATGTGTGACGTGGCGACCGACGAGATCATCACGATGTCGCCACGATCACGAGTTCGCATCGACGGCAGAACGCAGCGGGCGAGATGGTGAGGGGCAATGGCGTGCGTGGTGACCACGTTCAGGAGTTCGGCCGGATCGGTGTCGGATACCGGACGGCCCTTGGACGCGATCCCAGCGTTGCACACGAGAATGTCGACGAAGCCGAAATCGGCTACCACGTGGTCGACCATGGTTCGGACGGCATCGGCGTCGTCGACCGATGCCGAGTAGGCCCGAGCTGAACCACCGGCTGCTTCGATCGACTGCACGGTGGCGACGGCCGCTTCGGCATCGCGTCGATAGTTCACGGCGACTGTCGCTCCGTGGGCGGCCAGCAATTCGCTGATGCCGCGCCCGATTCCGCGGCCACCTCCCGACACCAGCGCCACTCGTCCTGCCAGTTGACCGGCCATGTCTCCCCACCCCTTTTCACGCCACTCGACTCATCGGCGTCGTTGCGACCATTGTCGCATGAGCAATGACGAGCCACGAAGTGCCGCTAGTGTCGGTCAGACCAACGGGGAGCTCGTGCGTTCGACGGGCTGAGAGGGTGACCGCGTCACCGACCCGCACACCTGATCTGGGTAATGCCAGCGGAGGAACATGGGAACACGACATCTGAACCTCGGCCAATCGATCGTGCGGCACGCACTCGTGGTGACGGGTGGCGACTCCCCCGACCCGAGAGTCATCGACCATCTCGACCCTCACCACGACGTGATCTGTGCGGACTCCGGTTTCGATCACGCCCACGTCCTCGGTCTCGCCGTCGACGTCTTGGCCGGCGATCTCGACTCGGTGTCAGCCGAGGGACGTGTCCGCGCCGAGTCGAGTCCGATCGAGATCCACCGAGCCCGAGTCGACAAAGACCTCACCGACACCGAGATCGCGCTGCGCATTGCGGTCGAACGTGGAGCTACTTCGATCACTCTCGTCACCGGAGGAGGTGGACGACTCGACCACCTACTGGCGGTCACCGCAGCCCTGGCGGGCGATGAACTCGCGAGTCTCGACGTCCTGCAGGCGTGGATCGGACGCGACCACCTGCGAATCGTCCATCCTGGGAAATCGGTACCCATCGATGTCGACGTGGGCGGGACTGTCAGCCTCCTTCCCCTCTTCGGCGCCGCCGTCGACGTACGCACGTCCGGTCTGCAATGGAATCTGGTCGGCGAAACACTTCTCGGAAACCGAACACGCGGTGTGAGCAACGTCGTCGTGCACGACACACCGACGGTCGAAATCAGCTCCGGGGTGCTGGCCATCGTCGCACCGAACCGAATCGAAGGACGACCCCATCGCGCTCCGATAGGGGATGCATCATGAGGCACCACCGTTTTCGAACGACAGTAGGAATCGTGACCTTCTCTCTCGTCGCTGTCGTCGTCGCGGCCTGTGGATCATCCGACGACTCGACTCCTGATCGCCTCGTCCTGCTCGCCTACGACTCGTTCACTCCTCCTGACGACGCCTTCGATCTCTTCACTGCGGAGACCGGGATCGAAGTTCAGATCGCTCTCGGAGGTGATGCCGGCGAATTGATCGCCAAAGCCGGACTCACCGCCGGCAACCCGGAGGGGGACGTTCTGTGGGGCGTCGACAATACGTTGCTGTCGCGCGCGCTCGATGCCGAGGTGTTCGATCCGTACGTCTCGCTCGCCCATCCGCTTCGACCGGAGCTGATCGACTCCGGTGCTGGAGTCGTCACACCAGTCGACTACGGCGACGTCTGCATCAATATCGATGATGGTGCACTCGTCGATCGCGGCATCACACCGCCGGTCACCCTCGACGATCTGATCGACCCGATCTATCGGAGTCTTCTCGTCGTCTCCGACGCGTCCACGTCGTCCCCGGGTCTCGCTTTCCTGCTCGCCACGATCGATCGTTTCGGCGACGACGGCTGGACCGACTACTGGCGGGCTCTTGTCGACAACGACGTTCTCGTCGTCAGCGGCTGGAGCGACGCCTATTACACGGCATTCAGTCGCTATGGGGGCGATCGACCGCTGGTACTGAGCTACGCATCGAGTCCTCCGGCAGAAGTGCTCTTCGCCGATCCCCCACTCGCCGACGACTCGCCGGCACCGACCTCGGTGATGGTCGACTCGTGCTTCCGACAGATCGAATTCGCCGGAGTTCTCCGGGGAACGAAATTCACGAACGAGGCGCGACGACTCGTCGACCATCTCGTGAGCGTCGAGTTCCAACGCACGTTGCCCGAGAACCTCTTTGTGTTTCCGTCGAACACCGAGGCCGAACTTCCGACCAGCTTCCTTCGTCACGCCCCGGTCGTGACCGCCCCCTCGACGATGGAGGCTTCGCGGATCTCCGAAGGTCGTACTCGTTGGGTCGAGGAATGGCTCACCATCGTCTCGTGAGTCTTCGACAGACGGCACCGTGGTCGTCGCGTTTCGCGCCTCTGCCGAGCGCCTTCTTGGTCGTAGCGGTCGTCATCGTCCCGCTCATCGTGCTGGTCGTCGAGACCGTCGACGACCCGTGGTCGGTGTGGTCGCGTCCTGGCGTCACCGGAGCGGTCTGGTTCTCCATCTGGCAGGGCGCCTTGTCGACCTTCATCACGCTGGCCGTGGGCCTCGTTCCCACGTGGATCCTGGCTCGCTTCCCCGTGCGCGGACGCCCCATCCTCATGGCGGTCTTCACCGCACCGTTCGTTCTTCCGACCGTGGTGGTAGGCGCAGCCTTCCTCGCGCTGCTCCCCACTTCTCTCGACCGTTCACTCGTCGCGATTCTTCTGGCTCACGTGTTCTTCAACGTCTCGGTGGTGGTTCGCACTGTGTTGCCGGTGTGGCGCTCGATGGACGAGAACTTGTTGGCCGCAGCACGAACTCTCGGCGCCGATCCGTTGAAAGTCTGGCGAGGAGTGACCTGGCCTCTCCTTCGCCCGGCGATCTTGTCGGCCGCATCGCTCGTCTTCGTGATGTGCGCAACGTCCTACGGCGTGATTCGCGTTCTGGGAAGTGGTTGGTCGACGGTCGACGTCGAGATCTACCGACGTGCTGTCGCCCTCGGCGATGTGTCAGGGGCGGCGGTTCTGGCTGCAGTTCAGGCACTCGTCGTCATCACCGCGCTCACGATGTGGAGTCGACGTTCCAGCGAATGGGCGGTGCTCTCGACGACGATCCCGACCCGCCGTCGGCGCCTGGCACTCGAAGTCCTCGTCTGGATCATCGGCCTGGCATTCCTCGTCCCGATCGCCGCGTTGGCCGCCACTTCCCTGCGTTCCTCGACTGGCTGGTCTCTGGCCGGCTGGCGCAACCTTTTCGGGCTCACCGAGTCGCGCCTTCCCGACACCAAGATCGTCGAAGCCGTCACCAACTCGGCCGTGTACGCGGTGGTCGCTGCTGGTATTGCCGTGCCCACCGGATTGTCCCTCGCCCGATCGGCGGCGCGCCGCCCACGCCGCTGGCTCACCGCAATCGTCGACGCGCCGATCGGCGTCTCGGCGGTAGCCGTCGGTCTCGGCATCCTGATCACGTACGACGTCGATCCGATCGACGTTCGAGCTTCGTGGTGGCTCGTGCCGGTGGTGCACGCAAGCGTGGCCCTTCCTTTCGTGGTGCGATCAGCGGTGCCACTCATTCGAAGTATTCCAAGTGGTCTCGGCGAGGCCGCCGCCACTCTCGGTGCGTCACCGTGGCGACGGTGGGTACACGTCGAACTCCCCCTTCTGCGGCCTGCTGTCACCGCCGCCTCCGCCTTCTCACTTGCCATGTCGCTCGGTGAATTCGGGGCCACGAGCTTTCTCACCCGACGGGACACCACCACCCTGCCGATTCTCGTCGAGTCTCTTCTCTCCCGACCTGGTTCACTGTCGGTGATGACCGGATCGGCCACCGCTGTTCTACTTCTCGTCGTCACGGGCGGACTCGTCGTGCTGGTCGATCGAAGGACACCCACATGAGCTTGTCGATCATCGATGTCAGCATCGCTTTCGGAGAGCGCACCGTGCTCGATCGCGAGTCCCTCCACGTGCCCACCGGCTCGATACTCGCCGTAGTGGGTGCCTCGGGGTCGGGCAAGACCACTCTTCTGCGCATCGTGGCCGGACTCGAACGGCCCGATCATGGCCGGATCGAGATCGACGGAGATGACGTGACCAAGTGGCCGACGCACCGGCGACGAGTCGGTCTCGTCTTCCAGGACAATCAGCTGTTCCCCCATCTCGACGTGGCCGACAACGTGGCCTTCGGGTTGCGCACGGCCGGCTGGACTCGACCCGACGTGACGAAACGGGTCGCCGAACTCCTCGATGCCGTCGGACTGTCGGATCGACGCGATCAGTCGATCGCCACTTTGTCGGGAGGGGAAGCAAAGCGAGTCGCACTGGCCCGGACTCTCGCTCCGATGCCACGCATCGTTCTTCTCGACGAACCGTTCGCCGGACTCGACGACGACCGACGACTACACCTGGCCGAAGTGGTGCGACACATGCTGCAGGGGTCGGGAACGACTGCGCTTCTCGTGTCGCACGATCGGTCGGACGTGGAGGCGGTGGCCGATGGCATTCATCGTCTGGGAACGCACGATGCGATCACCGTCCTGTCGGTGCCGGTCGAGACGATCCGCCCACTTCGCCGCGAAGTGTTGCGAGCGGGAATGGCGAACCAATCGGTCGAGTTCGATGGCGACGACGACCTCGACACCTTTCATCTGGCGGCGTTCGACACGACGGGGCGAGTGCTGGCGACAAGCACGTGGCTCCGGCGCGATCTTTCCTCTGCACCCGGAAGGAACGCGTTTCAACTTCGTGGCATGGCGACCGCCACCGACCATCAAAGCCGAGGTCTCGGGGCGCGACTGATCGACGAGGGGCTCACCCGACTCGAGACCCGTCAGGTCGACGTCGTGTGGGCCAACGCGCGTGACGCCGCTCTGGATTTCTACCGACGGATGAACTTCCAGGTCCATGGAGACGGATTCGTGGAATCGGTGACCGGGTTGCCTCACCATGTGGTGATGCGCTCGATGTCCGGCCGTGCGGGAGATATCAGTTCTTGATCGGTACTTCTGTGGCCAACAAGAAAGAACTGGCCGGGTCGGGCTGCAGAACGATCTCGAGGAGCCAATCCCCTTCTTCGAGAAAGGCCACCCGACCAACGAAGTGATTCGGGCCAGCACCGCTCACCGCGACGGAGAATGGTGCACTCTCTCGATCCGGCGACGACGCTCGCATCTCGATCGAAGGAATCCGCTCCAATACCCCTCCTGGTGGTGTCACCACTACGTGGATCTCGTTGTTGCCCACCAGCCCGGGCGTCACAGTGACTCCGACGATCGTCGAGCCTTGTGTGAGCGTCGTCGAGAACACTGCGGGGGTGCGTGCTACGACCGGCGATTCACCAACCACATAGGCACTCGCGCCGAGCACTGCAAGGGCCAGAACCACTTCGACCACCACGAGTCGCCGTACACCGGGTGCTTCCTGACGCGCTACGACGCGAGCCACCCCACCCAAGGCCACGATCACGATCACGAGAGAGATCTTCACGATCATTCCTCGTCCCCAATCGGTGGACGTGAGTTCGCCGAGACCTCCGCCGATTCGCCAGGTCTGCCAGAGTCCGGTGATCACCGTCACTGGCGCCGCCACGACCGCCAGACGTGACAGTTGTCCGACGACTTCAGGTCGATTCCGGCCAGCTAGCAGGACGACGGCGAGTCCGCCGATCCACAATGCGATTGCGCCGAGGTGCACCACGTCGACGGCAACGGCGACACCGGCGAGTGGCACGGCGCTCGCGTGACCGCCGGACGCGAAGGTGAGCAACACAGCAGTGGCCACGAGGGCCGTCGATGATTGCCACCACGACTTGCCGACTCGCTCGCGTGCTCGATGATCGTCTTTGGACGGCACGACAAGGACGAGGGCGACGAGAATCGCAACAAGTACCAATCGGGTGACGAGACCGAACCCGAGTCGAGTCGACCACGTCTCGCTCCACGCCTCAGGGTCGAAAGACGCCGACCAGTCTCCTGCCGTCAGGTAGACGCCCTGCACCAGAAATTGGGCGAAACTCGACCCGGCGAGGACGATCAGCGAACCGAGCGACAACCACCCAAGTCGCGCGCGATCGACGTGAGCATTGGTGTGGAACACCAATGCTCCGAGGGCCACGACGACCGCCAAATACGACAGCCACCGTACGAGGACGAGAACATTCTCGACACCGGCTGCGACATCGCGAGCCGAGAGCACCTCACCGACCAGAGCACCGATGTCGACATCGCCAGGAATCGACGAACCGATGGTGAAGGTGTATGCGCCTTGAACGAGGTGTCCGTCACTC
>Ga0181592_10000435_pt1 | contig 31998 bp, 33 predicted proteins | sample 071ome_20_FD_133755 | JGI IMG/M metagenome (GOLD analysis project Ga0181592, IMG submission 133755) | Coastal salt marsh microbial communities from the Groves Creek Marsh, Skidaway Island, Georgia - 071412BT metaG (megahit assembly) | ecosystem: Environmental > Aquatic > Marine > Intertidal...
CAAGAAGGACATGCAGTTCTTGTACCGCGATGGCGATGAATACGTGTTCATGGACACCGACTCCTACGACCAGATGAACATTCAGCCGACTGCACTCGGAGACGCCGCTGACTATCTGATCGAATCGATGACCGCCATCATCGCCCTGCACATCAACGAGATCGTTTCAGTCGAGATTCCCGCTTCTGTCGAGCTGACGATCACCGAGACCGAACCCGGCGTGCAAGGGGATCGAGTGTCCGGGGCACGAAAGCCCGCAACCTTGGAAACGGGAAAGACCATCCAAGTGCCGCTCTTCGTCGAGATCGGCGATCGCGTGAAGGTCGATACTCGTTCGGGTGACTACATCACCCGTGTCTGACGTCAACGAATTCGACGACGAGCGTTCCCGGGCTCGAGAAGCCGCACTCGTGTTGCTCTACGAAGGCGCGACCAAGGGATCCGATTCGCGTGATCTACTCGATGTAGCGATCGTCCCCCACGATCGACTGGTTCGCCTACTGGTCGATGGAGTCGAATCGCATCGCAGCGAACTCGACGCATCGATCGCCAAATACTCCACGGGTTGGAGTCTGGAGCGGATGCCGATCCTCGACCTGTTGGTACTACGGCTCGCGACGTTCGAATTGGCCCACCGATCCGACGTTCCGACTGCGGTCGTGATCGACGAGGCGGTCGAGATGGCCAAGCGTTTCAGCACCGACGATTCGGGCCGCTTCGTCAATGGCGTCCTGTCATCGATCGCACGCGAACTGCGATGACGGGTACGGTCCGATAGCCGGGTCAGTGTTCGAGTGGTTCGGGCCAGGGTCCGGTGCCTCGAGCTGCGGCAGCGATGTCCGCCAGGTTGAAACCTTCCAGGTGGTGCCTCATGTGATCACCGGCCTGATTCCAGATCGCCAGAAGTACGCACTGGCCTTCGTGGTCACATGCCCCGTCGGCATGAGGCTCACCGAAGTCACCAAGAGTGATCGGGCCATCGACGGCTGAGACGATGTCCGAGAGTCGGATATCGGACGGAGGCCGGGCCAACGTGTATCCGCCACCGACGCCACGCTTCGACCTGACCAGGCCGGCCCCTTTCAGGGCCAGCAGGATCTGCTCGAGATACGGCTGGGGGAGGCCGGTTCGTTCGGCGATGTCACGAACCGACGTCGGACCGGCCTCGGCTTCGTGGAGGGTCAGGCTCAGCAAGGCTCGACAGGCATAGTCCCCACGGGTCGACACACGCACCTCCTCATCGTAGGCCCTCGATGCGAACCAGACATCGAACCCGTGTGGTGGACTGGGACCATGGAACTTCCCGAAGCGCCGGATCGCCGTTCACCGCGTCTCGGGTCCGTGGTGCCGGGGTGCCTGCTGGCTCGGCCGGGCCATCGCCCGGCATGGTTCCCGTCGTCGCTGCAAACAGCAGAACGGGTCGTGTTGCTGGTGCTCGACGGCCTCGGCTGGCAACAACTTCGCGAACACTCCTCGCTCACTCCGTGCCTGTCCTCGATGGAATCCGTAATACTCACCACGGTCGCGCCGAGTACCACGGCAACTGCCCTCACAACTCTTGTGACGGGTGCCGACCCTCTGCAGCACGGCGTACTCGGCTATCGCATCGACGTTGACGGAATGGTGTTGAACACCCTCAGTTGGTTCGGCGGAAGATCTGGGGAACGACGGAATCTTCGACGGGACATTCCTCCGTCGACCATTCAGCCCGTTCCGTCCTTCTGCGGCCACAAGGTGCCGGTCGTGACGCGCGCCGAGCATCTCGGAACGGCCTTCACCGAAGCACATCTGGGCGGAACCGATCTACGAGGGTGGCGATCATCTAGCTCGATAGCCATCGAGATCAGCACGGCACTCGAAGAGGGAGCCGACTTCGTCTACGCGTACTACGACGGAGTGGACAAGATTGCGCACGAACGAGGTTTCGGGCGGTTCTACGACGCGGAGTTGGCAGCGACCGATCAGTTGGTCGCCTCAGTCATCGACGCAGTACCGCCGGGTACCACGGTTGCCGTGGTCGCTGATCACGGTCAGGTACAAACCGGCGACGATGTCGTGGATCTCGATCCAGACGTTCTGCAATTGGTCGACCGACAGTCGGGAGAGGGTCGATTTCGGTGGTTGCACGCACGAGAAGGTCGGTCGGATTCGTTGTTGGATGCCTGTCGCCGCTACTCGTCGTTCGCGTGGGTTCTCGAACGTGCCGAGATCGTGGCTTCCGGGTGGTTCGGGGAACCGGGAGACACGTCCTTCCCGAGGAGGCTTGGCGACGTTGCCCTTGTGCCTTTCACTTCGGCATCTTTCAACGATCCTGACGACACCGGGCATTTTCCGCTCGTGTGTCGTCACGGATCGTTGACCGACGAGGAGATTCTCGTGCCACTGTTGTCGATCTCCACCTGAGTGGATCGTCATGGTGACACACTTTCGATCGTAGGCGTGGTGTGCAGAGCCCAGATAGATCAGCCAGAATGTCCAGGTGCCTTCACCCGATGAAAATTCTGTGGTCCACCGACCTGATGCGGTTCTCGGTGGATCGGATGAAGAGAGCCATACGTCCGACCCGTCTCAACCTTTGCGAGAGTCGGTGACCGAGCCGGGCAAGGTGATGCGGATCGGTTCGATGGTGAAGCAGCTCCTGGAAGAGCTTCGGTCGACGCACCTCGACGAGCCGAGTCGTGAACGCCTCGCCGAGATCTACGAACGATCGATCGTCGAATTGTCGGAGGCTATGTCGCCCGACCTGCAAGAGGAGCTGCGAATGCTGACGTTGCCCTTCTCGTCGGACGCCCCGACAGAGTCCGAACTTCGCATGGCGAAGGCTCAACTCGTCGGTTGGCTCGAGGGGCTGTTCCATGGGATACAGGCCACACTGTTCGCCCAACAGATGGCCGCTCGCCAGCAGATCGAGCAGATGCGGCGGCTCGGGCCGGGCGACGAAGAGTCCGGTGACTCGTCGACGGATCGACGACCTGGCATCTACCTCTGAGCGATCCTCACCCGATCCCGCAACACACCCCACTGCTACTCTGGCGAATCACAACTGTGTGATCCGGGTCGCGTTGCGACCCGACGAGTCGTCGTCGAGATCGGGGAGGTAAGAGTTGGTCGATTCCTTCACCCATCTCCACGTCCACACCGAATTCTCGATGCTCGACGGAGCCGCCAAGCTCGACGAATTGGTTGCCAAAGCAGTAGCCGACGGTCAGCCCGCTTTGGGAATGACCGACCACGGAAACATGTACGGAGTTCTCGATTTCTATCGCGAGTGCCGCGACCAGGGGATCAAACCGATCATCGGCACCGAGGCGTACATGGCGAGCGAAAGTCGATTCGAGCGTCCACCTCGCCGTGGTCGCCTCGACGATTCCGGAGGCGACGTTGAGGGTGGAGGAAAGCTCTACTACCACCTGACCTTGCTGGCCGAGAACGACACCGGATACCGGAATCTCATCAAATTGAGCAGTTTGGCCTTTCTCGAGGGTTACTACTACCAGCCGCGGATGGACTGGGAACTACTTGCTCGACACAGTGACGGGCTGATCGCCACCACCGGCTGCCTCGGCGGCCACGTTCTGCAACATCTACTGAAGGATGATTTCGACGGGGCTCTTGCCAAGGCCGGTCGTCTTCAGGAGATCTTCGGACGCGACAATCTCTTCGTTGAACTGCAAGATCACGGGCTGACGAGTCAGATCCGAACCAATCCGCAATTGGTCGAGATCGCTCGTACCCTCGGAGCGCCGCTCTTGGCCACCAACGACTCCCACTACGTGCACCGCCACGACAGCGAAGCCCACGACGCGCTCTTGTGCGTCCAAACGGCTTCCTTGATGAGCGATCCGAACCGATTCAAATTCGACGGAACTGAGCACTACCTGAAATCGGCCGGTGAGATGCGCCACCTGTTCGCCGAGCTACCCGAGGCCTGCGACAACACCTTGTGGATTGCCGAACGGGCGGGCGTCGACATCGAATTCGGTAAACCCCAGCTACCGAATTTCGACGTTCCGAAGGGTTTCAACAGCGACGCGGCGTATCTCGAACACCTCGCTTGGGAGGGGGCTCGCGAGCGTTGGGGGGAGAACCTTCCAGCGCCTGTGGTCGAGCGATTGGCCTACGAGCTCAAGGTGATCGTCGACATGGGCTTCGCGTCCTATTTCCTGATCGTCTGGGATCTCATTGCCTACGCCAGGAGACGAAGCATCAGGGTCGGGCCAGGTCGCGGTTCGGCAGCCGGTTGCGCTGTGGCGTATTCGTTGAAGATCACCGAGATCGACCCGATCCGCTATGACCTTCTCTTCGAGAGGTTTCTCAACCCGAGTCGTATTTCGATGCCCGATATCGACATGGACTTCGACTCGCGTTATCGAGACGAAATGATCAGATACGTGTCCGAGAAATATGGGCGAGATCGCGTGGCTCAGATCATCACGTTCAACACGATCAAGGCTCGAAACGCCGTCCGTGACGCCGCCCGCGTTCTCGGCCACGAATACGCAGTAGGCGACCGCCTTGCCAAAGCAATGCCACCTCTGGTGATGGGTCGTGACACGCCTCTCAAGTACTGCTTGGAGGAAAATCCGAAATACATCGACGGTTATCGAGCAGCCGGAGAACTTCGTCAGATGTACGAGTCGGATCCCGTCGCCAAGCAGGTGATCGACGTCGCCAAAGGCCTCGAGGGTCTGAAGCGATCGACGGGAATTCACGCAGCGGCCGTGGTCATTTCGAAAGAACCCCTCACCGAGTATCTGCCTCTACAACGCAAGCCCGAGCAAGGCAAGGCCCCGGAGGACACTCCGGTCACCACGCAGTACGAAATGCATGGCGTGGAAGATCTCGGACTTCTGAAGATGGACTTTCTCGGACTCAGAAATCTCGATGTGATCACCGACACCGTGGGTCTGATCAGACAGAACGGCCGTCCCGACTTCGACATCGACGACGTTCCTCTCGAGGATCCTGCCGTCTTCGAACTGTTGGGACGCGGTGAGAGCACCGGAGTGTTCCAGTTGGAGTCTCCGCAGATGCAGTCGCTTCTTCGCGCCATGGCCCCTAGTTCTTTCGAAGATGTCTCGGCTGTCATCGCTTTGTATCGCCCCGGCCCGATGGGCGTGAACATGCATTACGACTATGCCGATCGCAAGAACGGTCGCAAGGAAGTGGATTTCTTCCACCCTGATGCCAGCGAGGTACTGGGCGACACCTTCGGTTTGATGATCTACCAGGAGAGCGTGATGCGAGTCGCTCAGCGATTCGCCGGGTATTCGCTCGCTGAAGCGGACAATTTGCGCAAGGCCTGCGGCAAGAAGGTTCGCGAGTTGATGGAGAAGGAGCGCTCCAAGTTCGTCGAGGGATGCGAAAAGACCGGCTACGGGGCCGACCTCGGTACGTATCTATTCGGCATCATCGAGAACTTCGCGGACTACGCCTTCAACAAATCGCATTCCTTCGGCTACGGACTAGTCACCTATCAAACGGCATATCTCAAGGCCAATTATCCGGTCGAGTTCTTCGCCGCCCTGTTGACCTCGGTCAAGGACAACCTCGACAAGGCGGCCGGTTACCTCGCCGACGCTCGGCGACAGAAGGTCACGATCCGGCCCCCCGACATCAATGTTTCCGACGTCGATTTCGGCGCACTGCCAGCCGAGCGGGCCGTGACCTTTGGACTATCGGCCATCAAGGGCGTCGGTTCGGCGCTGTGTCGGCGCGTCGTCGAAGAGCGTGAGGCCAACGGCGCCTTCGAGAGTTTCCAGGATTTCTGCATGCGGGTGCCCACCGATTGCCTCAACAAGCGCACGGTCGAGTCGTTCATCAAAGTCGGCGCGTTCGACAACCTCGGGCACTCACGCCTTGGCCTTCTCATGGTGTTCGAGACGATCATCGATGATGCGGTGTCCCGACGCCATGAAGCGGATCAAGGAGTGCTGAGTCTCTTCGATTCACTCGGCGACTCGGATTCGTCGTTCTCACTCGACATAGAGATTCCCGAGCGCGACCTCGACCGTGAGACGAAACTCAAGTACGAAAAGGAGCTGATGGGGCTCTACATCACCGATCATCCGCTGATGGGTCACGAGGGAACGCTGTCTCGTCGGGCTACGCACACGACGCTCGATGCGAAAGAGCTCTCGTCGGGGTCGATCGTCACTCTGGGTGGAGTCGTGTCGAAGCTCGAGAAGAAGACCACCCGTCGCGGTGATCAGATGCTCGTTCTGAACGTGGAGGACTTCCACGGGACGATCGAAGCAACGATGTTCAGCAAGATCGCGGCGGCCCAAGGACACCTGGTTCGGGAAGACGGTGTCGTCCTCGTGAAGGGTCGGATCAACAACGACGGTGATCGTCTTTCGTTCAGCGTGATGGACGTCGAATCGCTCCGGCTGGTCGACGGCGTTCCCGAACTGAGGCTCAACCTTCCGCTCGACACCATCGCCAGGAATCGGATCGACGAATTACGAGACATTCTGCGCCGACATCCTGGAGATTCTCCGGTGTATCTGCACGTCGGCCCCAACAAGGTTCTCGAACTGGGTCGCGAATTCTCTGTGCAGATCGAGCGTGTGGTCCCCGACCTCCGGGTCGCTTTCGGAATCGACGTCGTCCGACCCTCAGGCTGAGCAGAGTTGAGATCGAGAGTCTGCGGTTTTCCGCCGACATGCTCCGTTTGGCAGAATAGAAGGAGGGAGCGGGATATCCCGCGTCGCGACTCGGGGGGAGGCCCGCACCAATGGCGTTCGATGTCGAGACCAAGGACTGCGTGGCACTCACCGACGCCGAACTCGAGGAAATGGCGTCGATGGGCGGCGCCTTCGACATCGGATCGTTGTCGAAGGCCAAGGACGACTGGGTCCTCGTCACCACTGCCCGCGACGGATCGAAACTGCACGGTTTCACCTTTTCCACCCTGGAGCGAATCGGCGGAACCCCATGTGTTCTGATCGGCCTGCTGAGTGTCAAGCGCACCGCGAAGCGGGATCAAGCGCTGAAAGGACTGATGGGTGAGGCCTATCACCGAGCCCTCATGGCCTTTCCCGACGAGGACGTCGTGGTAGGCAGCCGATTCGCCGACGCTGGGGGCCTCGACGCCTTTCGGCAGCTGTCCGAACTCATCCCTCGTCCGGGCCATCGTGCCGTTGGGGAGGAACGAGCCTGGGGTCGACGTTTGGCCAAGCGGTTCGGCGTCGAGTCGCACTACGACGAGAAGTCTTTCGTCGTTGCCAAATCTGGTCGATCCGGATTCCTCGACCACGAGACCGCCAAGCCTGACAAGGTCTCGGCCGACGTCGCTGCGTTGTTCGCGTCGGTGAAAGAGCGTGACGGCGGAGTTCTGATCGTTCACGGTTGGACCATGGCCGAAGACCTGGCGAAGCTGGGGCGACTGAGCTGACCGACCAGTTCTCCACCCCAACTTCGCCCTCCGATGCTGAGCGACTTCGGGCGCTGATCGATCGGCGCCGCATGACGAGAAACTTCGTGTCGGAGCCGGCCGTCGACTCGCTCGGAATCGACCAGGTGATGGAGTGGTGCGAACTGGCTCGGCGGGCGCCTTCGGCCGGCCATTCACAAGGACTTCACTTCCTCGTACGCTCTGACGTCGCCCGAACCCTCGAAGATTTGGGATCCCTCGACTGGTGGACCCGACGCCAACCGGGTGTCCTCGACGCCTCGACGGTCGTCGTCGCTCTCGTCGATCCCTCGAGTTACACCGATCGATACGGTCAGCCCGACAAAGAAGGGCCAGGGCTCGAACGAATCGAGAATTGGAGGATCCCGTACTGGTTGACCGACGCCGGCATGGCGATCCAGAACCTGTTGCTGATCATCGAAGCCGAACGGCATGGTGCCCTTTTCGCCGGCGTGTTCCGTGATCCGAGATCGGCCTTGTCCGGTTGGGGAGTCCCGGAGAATCTGGAATGCGTGGGTCTGATCTTCGTCGGAGTCAGACATCCTGGCGATCGGCCGACGGGAAGTTCGGTTTCTCGCCCGTGGCGACCTCGAGACGAGGTGGTTCACCGGGAGACTTGGACACGACAGGGTTGATCAGTTTCCTGTTCAGCCCTGTCCGGCCGTAGGGTTTCGACCGGAGGAACGACATGACCACCACGACCAGCGCCATCCCGATCGTCTCGTATCTACGACTCGAACCCACCCCGCATCTCGTTGCCAACGAGTGTGAATCGTGTGGTGCCCGCTTCTTCGATCGACGTAACGCATGTGCGTCGTGTTTCAAAACGGCCTTTCGCCATGTCGATATCTCCACCGACGGGATCGTTCGTTCGTTCACGATCGTCGCGATGGCCGCACCTGGGGTTCCCGTTCCCTTCGTTGCCGCCATCGTCGACTGTGGTGGAACCAGTGTTCGAGGGAACATCATCAACACTGACGCCACTCCCGACAAGGTGTCGCTCGGCATGAAGGTACGCCTGGCGACCTACTCGCTCGGTACCGACGACGACGGAGTCGAAGCCATCGGTTTCGGTTTCGAGCCCGCCTGAAAATCCCGCTGTATACGACGCACTGAAAACTCTCGGAAGGAACGCCATGGCATCGGACGACATCTACATCCTCGGAATCTCGATGACGAAGTTCGGCAAACACACCGACCTCGACATCGTCGACCTCGGAGCCCAGGCCGCCATGGCAGCTCTGGCTGACGCAGGCGTGACGATGGCCGACATGGGAATTCTCGCCGCCGGCAACCTGATGGGAGCCGGTGGTTACGGACAGCAGCTTCAAAAGCAGATCGGCCAGACCGGAATTCCCGTCTACAACGTGTCCAATGCCTGCGCCACTGGTGCCACGGCACTTCGGACCGCCATCATGGCGGTGAAGTCCGGTGAGGTGCGAATGGGGCTTGCGGTCGGAGCAGAGAAGTTGGCCGGCGCCGGCCTGCTCGGCGGCGGGGGTCAGGCGAAGAAGGACGGTATGAAGTGGGAGCCCAAGGGCCGCTACGGCGCCGTTGCACCGACCGACGGACGTATCGGAACCGACACGATGCCCGGAACCTTCGCCCAGGTCGGCATGGAATACGGCCACAAGTACGGCGGGGCGACCTTCGAGTTGTTCGCTCGCATCTCTGAGAAGAACCACGCTCATTCGACGTTGAACCCTTTGGCGGCGTACCAGAAGCGGTTCACCCTGGAAGAGATCATGGGCGACATGATGATCGCCTACCCGAACACTCGGCCAATGTGCTCGGCGAACTGCGACGGCGCAGCCGCCGCCGTCGTCACGAGCGGTGAGGTGTTGAAGACTTTGTCAGCAGAACAGCAGCGACGGGCGATCAAGGTGTCGGCCTCGGTCCTCACGACCGATCCGTACCAAGAGGCTTGTCAGATTCTTCCTGACGTGAACACCTTGACCCGCAATGCGGCCAAGATCGCCTATGAAGCTGCCGGCGTCGGTCCCGAGGACCTCGACCTCGTCGAACTTCACGACTGCTTCGCTACGGCCGAACTGGTGCACTACGACAATCTGATGCTGTGCCCCGAAGGCGGGGCCGTTGATTTCTTCATGTCGGGCGCACCGTGGCGCGATGGCAACACACCCGTCAATGTCTCCGGAGGACTTCAGTCGAAGGGGCACCCCATTTCGGCGACTGGTATCGCCAACATCTGGGAGGTCTGTCACCACCTGCGTGGCGAGGCCGGGGACCGCCAGATCGCTGGCGCCAAAGTCGGTCTGGCCCATGTGATCGGTCTTGGTTCGGCGTGCGGGGTACACATCCTCGAAAAGGTGTCCTGAACCTCGAGTTCTGGGGTCAAGCGCCGGTGGCGTGATACCCGCCGTCCACGTGGATCATTGATCCGGTGGTGGCTGGAAACCAGTCGGATAGGAGAGCGACACAGCTGCGGGCGACGGGCTCCGAATCGTGGACGTTCCAGCCGAGAGGGGCGCGCGTATCCCAGACGTCTTCGAAGGTGGCAAAGGCCGGTATCGACTTCGCCGCCATCGTTCGGATCGGCCCGGCGGCGATCAGGTTGCAGCGAACTCCTTGCGGTCCGAGTTGACGAGCCAAGTAACGGTTGATGCTTTCGAGGGCGGACTTGGCCACGCCCATCCAGTTGTACGCCGGCCACGCGACGGTGTTGTCGAAATCGAGCCCGACGATCGACGATCCGGAGCGCAACAGAGGTGACAGGGCCTCGGCCAAAGATTTGTACGAGTAAGCGCTGATCCTCAGTGCCGTGGCGACGTCGTCCCACTGCGCAGCCATGAAATCGTCACCAAGACACACTTCGGGAGCGAAACCGATGCTGTGCACCACGCCGTCGACACGATCCCAGCGTTCGGCCACCTCTCGATGAAGGGCGGGCCCGTGTTCGGGCACTGTGGCGTCGAATTCGAGCACCGTGACATCGCCCGGCAGTTTGCGGGCGGTTCGCTTGGTCAGCGACAGGGCTCGTCCAGCACCAGTGAGGATCACGTCGGCCCCCTCGTCGATCGCCAGCCGGGCGATGCCGAAGGCCAAAGAGGCGTCAGTGAGAACGCCGGTCACCACGATCTTTCGTCCGCTGAGGATTGGCATGAGGCGAACCTAGTCGCCCGGAGCGGATCCAATCCTCGATCCGGACGGACTGCGGAGGTGCGGCGTCGCTGTGCCAGGCTTACGTGATGCGCATCGGAATTCTCGGAGGAACAGGACCGGCCGGTACCGCGTTGGCTGCTCGCCTCGCCTCCATCGGATACTCGGTCGTGATCGGGTCGCGTTCGAAGTACAAGGCCATGGAAGCCCGAGACGAGCAGATCGGCCGTTTCCCCCAATTGGCCGGCCTGCTCGATGTCGGCGACAACGCTGCGGCCGCCGAGTGTGATCTCGTGGTGATTGCGACTCCGTGGGATTCGGCTGCCACGACAGCTCAGGAGTACGCCGCTGCACTCTCCGGGAAGATCGTGATCAGTATGGCGAACGCTTTGGTGCGTGTCGGTGGCGAATTTCAACCTCTCCTCCCACCGCGAGGCAGCGTTGCCGCCCACGTGCAGGCTGCCGTTCCTGAGTGCCGAGTCGTGGCCGCCTTCCACCACTTGCCCGCCAAGGAACTCGGTCACCTCGGCGAACCGATCGATTCCGACGTCCTGATCTGCGGTGACGACAGTGAAGCGTTGTCCACCGTCGCTTCCATCGTGTCCAAGATTCCCGGTTGTCGACCTCTCGACGCGGGAGAGCTCTCGAATGCCACCGCCATCGAAGCGTTCACGGCAGTTCTTCTGCAGCTGAACGTTCGCTACAAGACGCGAGTGGCCCCCAAGTTGACCGGCATCAAGACCCCGGCGCAGCCGTCAGAGGCACCCAGCGCGTGACCATGCGGTTGTACGACACCGCCCGGCAAGCGGTGGTGCCCTTCGAGCCTGATCAGCGTGTCCTCATGTACACGTGCGGTATCACTCCGTATGACGCCACTCATCTAGGTCATGCGTCGACCTTTCTCGCCTATGACGTCTTGCAGCGTCGACTGATCGACCTCGGACACGAGGTGAGGTGCGTCAGGAACGTGACCGATGTCGACGACCCATTGTTCGCGAAGGCACGTGAACTCGGCGTCCACTATCTCGATCTGGCCGCTGGAGAGGAAGCGCGTTTCGAACGCGATATGGACGCTCTGAACGCCCTGCCGACCTACTCGTCGCCCCGCGCCTCGTCGGCCATTCCCGACATCCGCGGCTTCATCGGCATGGTTCTCGATCGAGGCTTCGCCTACGAATCAGGGGGATCCGTCTATTTCGACGTTTCGAAATTCCCGGAATTCGGTTCGATCAGTCATTACTCGAGGGACCACATGATCGAACTGGCGCGGCAACGCGGTGGTGCCGTCGACGATCCGGCCAAGCGAGATCCTCTCGACTTCGTACTCTGGCAGCCGTCGGCTCCTGACGAGCCGGCATGGGAGGCCATGTGGGGAGCAGGTCGTCCTGGGTGGCACATCGAATGCAGTGCTCTGGCCCTCCGCGAATTGGGCGAGACGATCGACCTTCATGGCGGTGGAAGCGATCTGATCTTCCCGCATCACGAATGCGAACGAGCCCAGAGCGAAGCCGCGACCGGCGCCCCCTTCGTCAAACACTGGATGCACGTGGCCATGGTGTACATGGACGGCGAAAAGATGTCGAAGAGTCTTGGGAACCTGGTGTTCGTCGACGCCTTGCGGAAGGAGTGGGACCCTCGGGCCATCCGACTCGCCGTCCACGCCCATCACTACCGCGTCGAGTGGGAGTGGACGGATGCGTTGATGCCCGAGGCCGCCGACCGGCTCGCCCGTTGGATGGATAGGGCCTCGACCACAGTGGACGACGGGCTACTCACTGCGGTTCGCGGGCGGCTCGACGACGACCTCGACACACCTGGTGCGATCGAGCTGATCGACGAGGCAGCCGGCAGGGGATACGACGTCCAAGCCGCAGCGTCTCTCTTTGGAGTCACTCTTCACTGATCGTCGACCGTTTTCACTAAATGGCGTCGGTCACGCCTAAGTAAACGCTGGGTGTCGCTTTTGTCATACCCATTTTCAGAGAGAAACGACGTGGGTAACGTCCGAACCCGAAGGGAGGAGACGTGGTCGTTCGAGCTCAAGGCGCCGGAAAGCTACAGACGCGGGCTCGTCGCGTCGTCTCTCCTGTCGGTCGGCGACTCTGGTCGATCGACGTCCACGGACTCGACCGTTTGCCCGAGGACGGTCCGGCGATTCTGTGCCCGAACCACATCAGCTTTCTCGACTCCGCATTTCTCATGATGATTGCTCCGCGCAATATTTCTTTCGTGGGTAAAGCGGAATACATGGACTCGTGGAAGACGAAGTTCTTGTTCCCGATGCTCGGCATGATTCCGATCGATCGCAGCGGCGGAGAAAAGAGTCGCGGTGCACTCGACGCAGCAGCAATGGTTCTCGAACGCGGTGAATTGTTCGGGATGTTTCCCGAAGGAACGAGATCACGCGATGGTTGTCTCTACAAAGGCCGAACGGGAGCGGCTCGACTCGCCACTCAGATCGGTTGTCCGATCTATCCCGTGGGGATCGTGGGCACTGACAGCATCCAGCCTCCGGACGCCAAATTCCCGAAGCTCTTTCAGAAGTGCTCGATCACTATTGGGCGCCCCGTGCGACCCGAACGTCACGTTCCGCACGGAACACCCGAGGCCGAGCAGCATCGTGGTTGGCGCTCCATGATCGACGAGGTCATGTTCGAAATTCGGGAGATGACTGGGCAGGTGTACAAGAACGTGTACGCCGGCAAGCCGTCCGACCCCGGCACACCTGTGGCATCGATCAGGGACACGGAATCCGACGTGAGCCTCGTGGAACCTGACGCCGAGAACTCGAGTCCGTCGACTGCCCGCCGAAATGGATCGATGTCAGCAGCCCACTGACCGTACACTGTCGTCTTTGTGACACAGATTTCGGTGACTCTTCCCGATGGCTCGCATCGTGACGTCGAAAAGAGCTCGTCGGCGTTCGACTTAGCGTCATCGATCTCACGAGGTCTGGCCAAGGTCGCGGTTGCCGCTGAGATCAACGCCGTACTGTCCGACCTGTCGACGAGACTCGAGGACGGAGACACCGTCCGCATCATCACCGCCGATTCGGACGAGGGCCGTCACGTCTTGCGTCATTCGACGGCCCATGTGATGGCTCAAGCTGTGACCGATCTGTTTCCGAGCGCCAAGTTCACCATCGGACCGGCAATCGAACACGGTTTCTATTACGACTTCGATCTCGGTGGACAGGCATTCACCGAGAGCGACCTCGAGCGGGTCGAGCAACGAATGCGAGAGATCGTGAAAGCCGATCAACCATTCGTTCGCTCGGTAGTTCAGGCTGATGAAGCTTTGAGGCTCTTTGCCGACCAGCCGTACAAGCGAGAGATCATTGAGCGAGTCCGCAGCGGCGGTGCGGACGGTGCCGACGCGGCCGAAGTCGGTTCGGCCGATGAGGTCAGTCTGTATCGAAACTCGGAATCGTTCGTCGACCTGTGCTTGGGGCCACATGTTCCGAGCACTTCTCGGCTGGGCCACTTCAAACTCCAAAAGGTGTCGGCGGCGTACTGGCGAGGAAGCGAAAAGGGTCCCACCCTGCAACGAATCTATGGAACGGCCTGGGAGAGCAAGGCTGCTCTCGACGAGCACTTGCATCGACTGGAGGAAGCTGAGAAAAGGGATCATCGGCGACTTGCGGTCGAACTCGATCTCCTGTCGTTCCCCCAACAGCTCGGCGGAGGTCTTGCCGTCTGGCATCCCAAGGGCGCCATCGTTCGCAAGCTGATGGAGGACTACAGCCGCGCCCGTCACCAGGCAGGTGGGTATCAGTTCGTTTTCACGCCTCATCTGTCCAATGCGAACCTCTTCCAGACTTCGGGGCATCTCGACTTCTACGCCGATGGCATGTACCCACCGATGGAGATGGACAACGGCACCTACTACCCGAAGCCGATGAACTGTCCGATGCATTGCCTCATATTCGGAAGTCGTGCCCGCAGCTATCGAGAGCTACCCATGCGACTGTTCGAACTCGGGACCGTCTACCGATACGAGCGGGCCGGCACTCTTCACGGTTTGTTGAGGATCCGCGGATTCACCCAGGACGACAGTCACATCTATTGCACTCGTGATCAACTACAGGAAGAGATCATCTCGCTCCTCGAGTTCGTCATGAGCGTGTTGCGAGCGTTCGGGTTCGAAGACTTCACCTTCCATCTGTCGACCAAGGATCCGAGCAAATATGTCGGTTCGGACGAAATCTGGACCGAGGCCACGACCGCACTGGCTGCGGCGCTCGACCGTCATGGTGTCGAGTATTCGTTGAAAGAGGGCGACGCCGCTTTCTACGGTCCCAAGATCGACATTCACGTTCGTGATGCCATCGGCCGCACGTGGCAGTTGTCGACGATCCAGTGCGATTTCAATCTGCCCGAGAGATTTCAACTCGAATATGTGGCGCCCGACGGAACGCGTCAACGGCCGATCATGTTGCACCGAGCCCTGTTCGGTTCGATCGAGCGCTTCTTCGGAGTCCTCGTCGAGCATTACGCCGGAGCCTTTCCTGCCTGGCTCGCTCCGGTCCAAGTTCGAGTTCTTCCAGTTGCCGAAGCTCATCACGACTACGCCAGTGAAGTCGTGGCCCACTTGGAGCAATTCGACGTACGTGTCGACCTCGTCGAAGCTAGCGACCCTCTGGGAAAGAGGATTCGTGCGGCCAAATTGGACAAGATTCCCTACGTTCTCGTGGTGGGCGACGAAGACGTGTCGCATCGAACCGTGGGAGTCAATCCGCGAGGTTCCGATGTCGAGCGTGACGTTCCCTTGACGGAATTCGCCGATCGTGTCCTCCGTGAAGTGACGGTCCTCACCGATCGACGAGGCTGACCGCATCGTGGATCACGCCGACATGAATGGATCGGCCGACGACTTGCGTCTTTGGGCCGGGTGGAGACACCGTTACCTGACTGAATTGGAGAGTTCCCCGATTGACACTCCGATTTCCCCTCGTGACGTCTTCGCCGACATCTTGAACTCGGGTCAGTCAGATCGTCAGACGTTGATACTTCACCGAAGCCGCGAAGTTTTCGTCATCCTCAATCTTCATCCGTACTCGGTCGGACACAGCATGGTGGTGCCCTTCCGAGCTGTGGCGACTCTCTCCGACCTCACGGCCGATGAGCACGCCGACCTGTGGCACACCGTGACTCGGGCGGTCGAAGTCCTGGAAACCGAGTACACACCTCAGGGAGTCAACGTGGGTCTCAATATCGGACGAGCCGCCGGGGGCTCGGTTCCCGGTCATCTGCACGTGCACGTCGTGCCTCGCTGGCTCGGCGAAGGAAACTTCCTGGCGTCCACCGCTCGAACCAGGACCCTTCCCGAATCGCTCGATGTGACGGCTGATCGCCTGCGCGCTCGCTGGCTCGAGATCGGTTCGTCGTAGGGTGGGGTTGTGACTCGAGACGAACACACCGACGTTCTGCCCGAGGACTTGATCCCGGATCTGGCAGTCCGGTCCGAAGGATTTCCCGACAACAGCCGTCGTCGAGTGCCAGGTGCGATCTATCTGGTTGCCGGATCGATCACGGCTCTCGCTTCGGTGCTCTCGGGCGACTCGTCGGTCCTTGCCAATTCGGGACTCACTCTCGGGGGAGTGATCCTGGCGTTGATCGGGTTGTACTCCGTGTCGTCGGGATGGCGAATGAAACTCGACGAGCACGATGCGTTGATGCGAGCCGGTGCTGCCGCAGGCTTCGCCGTCGGCCACGCATCAGCTCAGCAAGTCTGGAGAGGGTTCCGAAGTCGGCCGACCTGGCGCGTTCTGTGTTACTCGGACGAGGACCCTCCTCGACAACGTGGTCTCGTTCTCGTCGATGCTGTCGATGGAAACGTCGTGCAAGTGCTCGTCCAGCCGTGTGACGAGGACTGGACGAACCTGTCGGACTGAGTTCTTCGTCCGAAGAGAGCCGCTATCTCCTTCCATTTTTTCGTAGACTGGAGGAATGTTCGACGGTCATATGCGTGCACCCATCGAAAAGGCGGTGAAGCCCATCGGCGACCGCCTGCGCCGCACCCGTTTGACACCTGATCATCTGACGGTCGCTGGACTCGTGGTCGCGGCCTTGGCCGCCGTGGCGATCGGTCTCGGGTGGTTTGCGCTCGGTCTGTTGCTCGTGGTGTTGGCCGCACTTCCCGATCTTCTCGATGGGGCATTGGCCAAGGCGTCCAATTCGTCCAGCCAACGCGGTGCCTTCTTCGATTCGGTTATCGATCGGGTCACCGACGCCCTTTTGTTCGGAGGCGTGGCGTGGTATTTCGCGAGTGAGGAATCCCCTCATCTCACCATCCTGCCGATGGCCGTCGCCTTGATGAGTGGGGTCATTTCGTACCAGCGGGCCAAAGCGGAATCCCTGGGGCTGTCGGCCAAGGGCGGTCTCATGGAGCGCGCCGAGCGGATCATTCTGTTGTGTCTCGGCCTGCTTTTCCCGGTTGTACTCATTCCCGTCATGTGGATCATGCTCGTCTTGGTGACTCTGACGGCCGTACAACGTTTCGTCAAGGTGTGGAAGCAGGCTGCGGTCGCACCGATCACTGCTGCACGAATCGAGAAGCGGCGAAGCCGTCGCCAATCGCGTCGAACGGCTCGAATCGACCGGCGCGCACAGTTCCTGCGCGATCGTCGTCGAACTCGGTGAACGCCAGTCGTACCGGCAGTTTGACGGTCGCCAGTTATCGACTCGGCGCCCTCGCCTCGCGACTCGTACCCATGGCCGTCACCGACGCCGTAGCTGCTGGTGTAGCGATACCAGCCCTGTTCGCGTCCGGTGACAAGCGACGAATGGTGGAACGTCATCTGAATCGTGCCGTTCCAGGGCTGTCACCAGGTCGACGGCGCCGGATGGTCACGGCGGTGTTCGACAACTATGCCCGTTACTACCTCGAGAGTTTTCGTCTGCCGTCGATCTCACCTCGGGCAGTCGAGCGGAACTTCTCCATCGAAGGATTCGAGCACGTCGAACACGGTCTGGAAGCTGGCAGGGGAGTCGTCGTCGCCCTCCCTCATCTCGGTGGTTGGGAGTGGGCCGGACGGTGGATCACCGACAAAGGGATTCCGATGACCGTCGTTGTCGAACGCCTCGATCCTCCCGAACTCTTCGAATGGTTCGTCGCGTTACGTCGTGATTTCGGGATGACCGTCGTTCCGCTCGGGCCCGAAGCCGGAAGTGCCGTGCTTGGCGCGTTACGCCGCAACGAAATCGTCTGCCTCTTGAGTGATCGATTCATCTCGGGATCGTCGGTAGCCGTCGAGTTTCTGGGAGAACGAACGTTGCTACCCGCCGGACCGGCGACGCTCGCCATCCGAACTGGCGCGCCACTTCTTCCAACTGCCGTCTATTTCGCCGGTCGAGGGTCAGGCCACCATGCAGTCGTTCGCCCTCCAGTCGACACCAGCCGAGGAAACGACTCTCTCAGGGGTGCCGTGCAGCGCTGCACGCAGTATTTGGCCGACGAGATCGGTTCACTGATACGTCGAGCGCCCGAACAATGGCATCTTCTCCAGCCGAACTGGCCGAGCGACCCTGGATGGACTCACGGCTCGCTCGTCACTGGCACGACCGAGTAGACATTCGTGATGCGGATCGCACTGTTCGGATCTTGCTTGCTCATCGTCGGTTGTTCCGCGGCGGGATCAACAGATGTGCAAGTCCGCCTCCTCGACGACATCACCGTCATGAGTCCTGCCGACGTCCTTGCCATGAGGTCCACGATCCCCGAGGGTCTCGAGGTTTCGTCGAATCAAGGATCTGGAACGTCAGGTCAGGAGATCGAATCCTCCGGTGCTGAAGATGGGTCCTCGGACGAGAACGACCAATCGGATTCGACAGTGCCTCAGAACGTGGACGACCGCCCGGCAGAGTTGAAACTCTTCGAGGCCTACGCCAATTTCAAGTCCTGCATCGAAGACGCCGGGGAGACCATTCGCGGGAACCTGCAGGATCCGACCAATCCGGCATTTCAGGACCCGGCGTACGCCGAGCTCATTCAGACCTGTGCGGCCCGCAGCAAGATCATCGACGCACTCCAAGAAACAGCTCTGGCACGAGGAGATCTGTCACCTGACGAGGTTCGTACTCGAAACGAAGCCTTCAAGTCGTTGTCAGAGTGCCTGAAGAAGCGGGGTTGGACGATCGAGACGAGAGTCGACGAAAAGGGTCTCATCAACCCGAGTCGATTCGAAAGCCCAGACGGAACTCTCGATCAGCGGGATCTCGATCAATGTCTGTCCGAGACCGGTATCGCCGACGCAGCGAACGCAGGAGGATGAGATGAAGGGTTTCGGTGCTCGCAAGGTTCTGGCAATCTTGGTCGTCATCGGTGTCGCCGTCGTCGCGTTGTTGGTCGGACGATCGATCGGCGATGACAGCAGCTCGGGTGGACTGATCATCACGCCGCGTGCCGTGGAACGTCGCTCGCTGACCGACATCTTGTCGGTGTCGGGTGAAGTCCGGCGCGACGACCTGTACACCGTGTCATCGAGTGTGGATGGTCGCGTCTCAGAGGTGTCAGTTTCCGAGGGGGACACGATCGAAGTCGGCGATCAACTCGTCGCAGTCGACGGGCGCACTTCTGTGGCCGTCGACGGGACTATTCCCTTCTATCGATCGTTGACGGTGGGAAGTGAGGGACCCGACGTCCTCCAACTCGAACGTGTGCTTCAAGATGCGGGCTACGCCATCGAGACTGCCGACTCCCTTTTCACCGAAGAGACTCGCGATGCGTTGGCCCAATGGCAGTTCGACCGGGGCTACGCATCTGGTCAGGCCGAAACCGACGAGACGGTGACCTTGACGCTCAGTCCCAATCCGGCGGGCTACACCGTGGGACGGGCCAATTCGGCAGCATTCACCATCGTCCCGGCGGTTCCCGAGGGTCGGGGAGGCAGCATCTCCCCACAAGCGACCGGACCCGAGATCTCCGTTTCCGTCTCCAGTGACACGGTTCGTGAGGGAAATGCGGTCACGGTCGGCTTCACGGCCAGTGCCAGCCTGTCCGAAGACCTCACCATCGACTTCACGGTGAGCGGTACGGCTGACGAAGGTTTCGACTACGAGCGAGTTCCTCGCACGATCGTCATGAAGTCCAATTCTCAATTCGCGTCCTTCGACTTGTCGACTCTCGACGACGAAGTACTCGAATCGGACGAAGAAATCGTGATCTCGGTGATCTCAGGTACCGGGGGCGCGTATCAACTGGGAGATCGCAACAAGGTTCGACTCGTCGTACGCGACGTCAATCCTGACGGAGTTCGAGCCGTCAACATCACGGCTGCGGTCGACGAGGTCGCCGAGGGTGGATCGGCCGTCTTCACCCTTCGAACCTCTCGCCGGGCCGATCGCGACCTTCCCGTCGTCGTCGAGTTTTCGGGAACGGCCGAGCAGGAGTTCGACTACATCACCCCGACTGACGATCTATTCGTGATCAGAGCTGGCACCATGTCGACGGACGTCTCGATTCGCATTCGCGACGATGGATTCGGCGAGCCGACCGAATCGCTCACCGTGTCGATCGTTCCTCAGGACACAGGGGAGATTCGGACCACCTACACGAGCGGTCTCCCAAGTCAGGCCACGATCGAAATTCGTAGTGGCGAAACTCCCGAGATGACCGTGGTCGGAGGCGGTCGACTGCCCGAAGGGTCTCGTGGCTCCTTCCGAATCGTCGCCGACGAACCGGTCCCCGAGGACACATCGATCAACTACCAGCTGTCGGGCACGGCGACTCCCGGTGTCGACTATCGCGTCGTGACCGGAACTGTCGTGATGAAGGCAGGCTCCTCGAGTGTGTCGGTCTCGATCGACACACTCGACGACTCGATCGTGTTCCAACCCTCCGACATGATCGTGGCGTCGTGGCCAGTTCGAGTCGGTGCCGTGAGTGTGGAAGTCGGCGACCTCGTGGTGCGAGGAACCCCGCTTTTCGAACTGGCCGAAACTGCGTTCACGATCGCTTTGGTGGTTGGGGCCGCCGAGCGCGCCGAACTCGAGATCGGTCAGAGAGTGAGTGTCGACCTGACCGTCGGCAACCAAATCCTCGATGGCCGTATCGTGTCTCTCGACGACTCCGCCTCTCTCGGCGCCAATGGTGAGGAGCGTTTCGAGGGAATCGTCGAGGTCGAAGGCGAGTACGAAGCCGTGGACGGCGCGAAGGTCACAGTCGACGTCGTTCTGGCCGAAGTCACCAATGCTCTGGCCGTTCCCGTTGCCGCGGTCCTACGTACCGCGGACGGTGACGTAGTCCGCGTCGTGAACGACACCGGCACGATCACCCGCTTGCCAGTCGTCATCGGTTTGATCGATCGCGAATGGGTCGAGATCGTCGAAGGTCTCAACGGCGACGAACTCGTGGTCGTCGATATCGAAACTGAGGGTCGAACGGCTGCATCGTGATCACTCCATTTCTCGAGCTGCGTTCGGTCTCCCGTGTTTATGGATCAGGAGACACTGAAGTTCGGGCGCTTGACGGGGTGTCCTTGGCGGTCATGCCGGGGGACTTCGTGTCGATCGTCGGTCCGTCCGGGTCGGGAAAGTCGACCATGCTCGGCCTTCTCGGGTGTCTCGACGCACCGAGCGATGGAACGATCGTTGTGGACGGTGAAGACGTCTCACGTGTCGCCGACGCGTCACGCACTCGAGTCAGAGGCCGCAGTATCGGCTTCGTCTTCCAGCAATTCCATCTCATACCGCATCTCGATGCACTGTCCAACGTGGAGACGGCTTTGTTGTATCGAGGCATTCGACCAGGAGAGCGCCGCGAGAGGTCCCTCGCCGCCTTGGATCGTGTCGGTTTGGCCCATCGCCATGATCACCGCCCGGTCCAACTGTCCGGAGGCGAACAGCAGCGGGTTGCCCTCGCCCGAGCTCTGGTGACCGAACCCAAGATCCTTTTGGCTGACGAACCGACTGGAGCGCTCGACAGCAAGAACGCCGCCAACGTGATGGAGATTCTCGCCGGCTTACGAAGCTCTGAACGTGCGGTCGTACTGGTGACTCACGATGTCGGAATCGCCGACTCCGCAGCACGCAAGATCTCCATGCTGGACGGTCGCATCGTCTCCGATGAGGTTCTTCGTCCGTGAGCACACCACGCGATCTCACACGGGTGGCTTTTTCGGGATTGGCAGCCCGAAAGATGCGAACCGTTCTCCTTCTACTTGGGCCGATGATCGGCGTGGCGGCCATCGTTGCCGCAGTAGGTCTGACCGATTCGGCCAAAGGCGATCTGAAGGCCAAAGTCGCCGAACTTGGCACCAACCTGATCGAAGCTTCGGCAGCCAGCGCTTTCGGACAGAGTTCGCCCACCCTGCCGATCGATGCAGTGGAACGGGCCGCCACTGTCACGACGGTGGAAAGCGTGAGTTCCATCCGACAATTGTCGAACGTTGTCGTGACCCCATACACCGAGGCCCTCGAGCAGTTCGACACAGTTCCTATTCCCGTGTTGGCCGCTGACGCCGACCTACCGAGAGTTCTCGAAGTGGGGTTGGTTTCGGGTCGATGGCTCGACGATTTCGATGAAAGTTCCCGAGCCCGAGTCGCGGTGATTGGTCAGGCCTTGGCCGCCGAGTTCTCGTACCTGCCAGGGGAGAATCGCACGGTCGAACTCGCTGGGTTCCCGTACGCCGTCGTCGGAGTTCTGGAAAAGGTTCCCCTCGAGCCTGGATTCGACAATGCAGTGTTTGTGCCGTTCGCAGCGGTCGCCGATGACTTCCTCGATGAAGATCCGGTGGAACCGAACAAGCTCTATGTTCGTTGTCAAACCGGCACCGAAGACCTCACATCCGAGGCCCTGTCGGTCGCCGTCGGACTCGGAGGTCCCACGCAGATCTCGTCGGAGGTCAAGAGTGAAGCTCTCGAGTTGGCAGCCGAGAGCGATCGTCAACTGCAATTGATCGTCGTGTCGATGGGCCTTCTCGCCATTGTGGTCGGAGGTCTCGGAATCGCGAATGTGATGTCGATTTCGGTCATTCAACGTTCAGCCGAAATCGGTATTCGGCGCGCACTCGGTCACACGCGGCGCATCATCGCTCTGCAGTTCCTTCTCGAAGCGATCGCCGTCGGCGTGGTGGGCGGGATTCTCGGAGTACTTCTCGGAATGCTGGCGATCTTCGTGGGTGTTTCCGCTGCAGGATGGGTGTTCGTGATGGCTGGCTGGCTCGCGCCAGCGGGAGTGGCCCTCGCCGTGGTCATCTCGGTCCTGGCCGGCTCGTATCCAGCTGTTCGCGCGGCACGACTCGAACCTCTCGAGACTTTGCGACTCGGGTGACCTCGACGCCGGAATTCCGGTCAGTCGAAGAGTTCGAAGAGCTCTCCGATCGCTTTGACCTGCCCACCACTCGTACTCGACATCACAGCAATGGGTTCGACACCGATTGATCGCCACTCGTCGAATCCTTGGCGCACCCGATCGGGCGGCCCGAACAACGTGCAATCAGACAACCACCGATCACTCATGGCGAGCGCGAGGTCGTCACGTCGCCCCTCGGCCAGGAGTGATTCGACGGCTTCCATCTCTTCGACGTACCCAGCCGCCTTCCAGTAATTACGGTAATTGGGGAGTCGAACGTAGACCGACATCGTCTTGCGATTCACGGCAGCGGCGGCTTCGACGTCCTCACTGATCACTGTCGGAATCATGTTTGCCAAATAGAAGTCCGGATTCGTCACCCTGAGCCGCTGTCGACGGGTATGTGACAGGCTCGCATTGGCCCATAAAGCACCGTTTCCTATTTCTTGCGCCAAGTCGAGCATTCGATCGCGCAGAGCCGCAACATAGATGGGTGGTAGCTCACCGCTGTACTTCTCGTTGGACTTCAAATCGCTGACGAAAGAGCGCATATCGGAGAGTGGAGGGCCCATGGGAACTCCGAGACGCCGAACCATGGGCTCATGGCTCACCCCGAGTCCGAGTGCGAAGCGTCCACTGGAAATCTCGTGAACATGGCTGGCGATGTTGCCGACTTCGCTCAACGAGTTGCCGTAGATCCCTTGGATCGCCGTGTAGAAGCGAATGGACGTCGTCACATGAGACAAGCTCACGCACAATCCGAGCGCTCCACCGAGTGTCGGACAGGCCAGAGCCGGAAAACCGCGCTTCTCGGCTTCGGTCGCCAGATCGAGAATTGCTCGACGCCGACCAGGGGAGGCCACGACGGACAAGGCAGGACGGATGTCGTTCACGGGATCACCGTACTTCGACACTCGCATACGACTGGCACGTGGTTGCTATCTTCTCGTCCATGGTCTCGACCGAACAGACACGTTCGGTTTCGAGCGATCCATTACGGATCGCCCTTTTTTCTCCCTACAGCCTCACCCTCCCCGGAGGAGTCCAGAACCAGGTGATGGGTCTCGCTCGATCACTTCGTCGATCGGGGCACGAAGTGCGAGTACTTGGACCGTGCGACGGTGCTCCTCCCGACACTTTCGTCACTCCTCTCGGCGAATCCCTGCCCACGGCGGCCAATGGATCCATTGCGCCGATCGCCCCCGATCCGGCGGCTGCTCTACGAACCATTCGCGCTCTTCGCGACGAGGAGTTCGACATTCTTCATCTCCACGAACCGTTATCGCCCGGGCCGACGCTGACCGCATTGCTGATGAGGACGGCACCGATCGTCGCCACTTTTCACGCAGCTGGCGACAGCGCCAGCTACAGATATCTCAATCGTTTCGTGCGGTCGATCGCCGACGGCATCGACGAGAGGGTTGCCGTATCGCGCGATGCCGAGGAATTGGCCGCGCGTTATCTCGGAGGCACGTACCGCATCATGCCGAATGCTGTCGAGCTCGACCGATTCTTCATCTCCCTCGACGAAAGAGAGCGGACTCGATCCATTCTCTTCTGCGGTCGCCATGAACCGCGCAAGGGCCTCGAGGTTCTTCTGCGCGCACACGATCGTCTCGCCGACGACACCGTGCTATATATCGCCTCGGAAGGACCAGAGACGACGCGACTTCGTCATGAATGGCCCGAAGGACCCACTCGACGCTGGCTCGGCCGAATCAGCGACCGCAACAAGATCGATCTACTCCACACAGTGAGCGTCTTCTGCTCTCCGGCGACGGGTGGAGAGAGCTTCGGCATCGTGCTTCTCGAGGCCATGGCAGCCGGAGCCGTCGTGGTCGCCTCCGACATCGACGGTTACCGCAACGTTGCAACTCACGACGTCGATTCCCGTCTGGTGACTCCCGACGACGTCGAATCCCTCGCCGACGTCATGAGATCCGTCCTCGACGACATTGATGGTGCCAAACGTCTTCGCGAGAACGGATCTCGCCGAGCCCAACAGTTCTCGATGGATGCCCTGGCATCGGCGTACGTGGACGTCTATCGATCGGCAATCGACGATTGGGACGCTCGGAATTCTCCTTCGCGCACGTCCTCCACTTCGGCACGGTTCGCCCGTTCTGTCGTGTCACGTATCGGGCGCATTTCTCCTCGTAAACTGTCGAGATGACCCTTCTCGTCGTCGTAGTGATCATCGCCGCCGTAGCGCTGGTCGTCGTCGCTCTCTACAACTCTCTCGTCCGGGCGCGCAACACCGTCGACAACGCGTGGTCCCAGATCGACGTTCAGTTGAAGCGGCGTCTCGACCTCATTCCCAATCTGGTCGAAACGGTGAAGGGTTACGCAACACACGAACAAACGACCTTCGACGCCGTGATCAGCGCGCGAAATTCAGCTCTGGCAGCCCCGTCGCAGCCCGGACCCCAAGCCGAGGCCGACAACCTCGTCTCGGGAGCGTTACGGCAACTCTTCGCCCTCTCCGAGGCCTACCCCGATCTGAAGGCCAACCAGAATTTTCTCTCTCTTCAGGAGGAACTCACAGCGACCGAGAGCCGAGTGGCCTATGCCCGCCAGTTCTACAACGACGCGGTGCTCACCTTTCACAACAAACTCGACACGTTTCCGACTGTTGTCATCGCCAAGATCGGAACTTTCCCACGTCGAGATTTCTTCGAGGCCGAGACCGAGGCGCAGAACCCGCCCTCGGTCTCGTTCTGAGGCCTCGTGTTTCCCGAAATTCGATCCAACAAGCGCAAGAGCGCCGCACTGGTCAGTGGATTCGTCCTTTTCGTGACCGCAGTGGGCGCAGCGGTCGGTTACCTGGTCGGCGGGGGGCCGGTGACTCTCGTGATCTCCGTACTACTGGCCGGAGCGATTGCTTTCACTTCGTACTGGAAGTCCGACTCGATCGCTCTGCGAGTCAGCCGGGCTCGTCCGGCCGACCCGGAGACGTATGCCCGCTTGCACAACTTGGTCGAAGGATTGTGTATCGCCGGAGGTCTTCCCAAGCCCGGTGTGTACGTGATCGACGATCCGGCTCCGAACGCTTTCGCCACCGGCCGAAATCCGCGCCATGCGGCGATCGCAGTCACCACGGGCCTTCTCGAAAAGATGAACCGTGTCGAACTCGAGGGAGTCGTGGCCCACGAACTGTCCCACATCCGTAATTACGACATCCTCGTCAGCACCCTCGCTGTCACGTTGGTCGGAGCGGTGGCCGTGTTGACCGACATCGGAATACGCCTGATGTGGTGGAACGGAGGCCGAGTTCGCCGTCAAGGTGACCACGACAATGGTTCCAATCCGCTCGCGCTCCTCGGTTTCGCTCTGCTGATCCTTGCTCCGATCGTCGCCAAAGCCATGCAGGCCACGATCAGCCGACGACGTGAGACCTTGGCCGATGTGTCGGCCTGCCAACTCACTCGATATCCCCCCGGTCTCATCGGTGCTCTCGAGAAGCTTCGCGACGACACGACGACCACGCATTCGGCGTCGATGGCAACGGCTCACATGTGGATCGAACAGCCTCTCTCCGGTGTCGGCGACCAAGGTCGCCTCGGCTGGTTCCACCGTATGTTCGACACTCATCCACGTCTCGACGATCGAATCGCCCTACTGAAGGAGCTCTGAGGTGGCACGTCTCGCAATTCTCGTCGCCGGAGCGGCGCTCGTCGTCAGTTCGTGTGGAGGGGGAGAAGACTCCTCGACGTCAGTCGCCGTGGCTGCGACCGACGTCGCATCCACAGTTCCCGATTCGACGTCTCCGACGACACCGCCGACGACCTCGCTTGTCACGACCTCGAGCACCGAACCAGCGCCCGTGCCCACGGCGCCCCTCACCGGTTTGCCGATCGACGACATCGCAGCGCTCGACCGCCCGGCTCTCTTGGTGAAGATTGACAACGCTCCGGGCGCCTGGCCACAGACCGGAATCAACCAAGCCGACATCGTCTACGAAGAGAACGTCGAGGGCTGGACTCGGATGGCGGCCGTGTTCCATTCGCAGGGATCCGACCCCGTCGGCCCGATCCGATCAGGCCGGACCCAGGACATCAGCCTCGGAACGAGTCTCGATCGACCCCTTCTCGTGTGGAGTGGCGGAAACGCGACGACCACCCGTCTCATCAACCGTTCCGAACTCGTCAACATGAGCATCTCGGCAGCCGGACCGAACGGTGGCTATTTCCGATCGTCCGACAAACGAGCTCCGCACAATCTTTTCACTCGAACCTCGAGTATCTGGGCCCTCGACGAAGGTCGGGGCGGTCGACCGCCGGCTCAATTCTCCTACGGCCCGACCGACGACGACGGCCTACCGATCACGGGGGTCAAACTTCGTATGGACGGCGGTATGCGGGCGTCCTGGGAATACGACGGCTCGTCAGGCACGTTCCTGCGCTCTCGGGACGACGACCCGCACGTGCTCTCCGATGGTGCCCGAATCTCGACACACAACGTGGTCGTACTGCAATGCGAGTACCGAACGAGTGTGGCCGACAGCAGGAGCCCGGAGGCCCAGACCACGGGATCCGGACCAGCGTGGGTGTACGTCGGCGGCCAGATGTTCGAAGGGTCGTGGGCTCGCGCCGACGAGACGTCGGGGTGGACCCTGACCTCGGCCTCGGGCGAGCCGATCCTCCTGCAACCCGGCCGTACGTGGGTGGAACTCATACGAGCCGGGCAGGCGGTTTCCGTACCGTCGGGCACATCGATCGACGATGTGCCTTGGCCCTGATGCTCGTAGCATCGTCTCTATGTCCTCCACCTCTTCGACCGGCTCGTTCCCGGTCAAACGCGGTCTCGCCGAAATGTTGAAAGGCGGGGTGATCATGGACGTCGTCACCCCTGAACAGGCCAAGATCGCCGAAGACGCTGGGGCATGCGCCGTCATGGCTCTCGAGCGGGTGCCAGCCGACATACGCCGAGACGGGGGAGTCGCACGAATGAGCGATCCCGACATGATCGACGGCATCCAAGAAGCCGTATCGATCCCGGTGATGGCCAAGGCGAGAATCGGGCACTTCGTCGAGGCGCAGATTCTCCAGGCACTCGGTGTCGACTTCGTCGACGAGAGCGAGGTACTCACACCGGCCGACGAAGCCCACCACATCGACAAGTTCGCTTTCACCGTTCCATTCGTGTGCGGAGCGACCAATCTCGGTGAGGCCCTGCGTCGCATATCCGAAGGTGCGGCCATGATTCGTTCGAAGGGTGAGGCCGGAACCGGCAATGTGGTCGAAGCCGTTCGCCACCTGCGTTCGATTCTCGGAGACATCCGTCGTATCGGGACGGCCGACTCGGCCGAACTCTTCGACTGGGCCAAGAAGTTGCAAGCTCCACTTCCTCTGATTCAAGAAGTCGCCGAATCAGGTCGACTCCCGGTTCCGATCTTTTGTGCCGGTGGACTGGCGACACCAGCCGACGCTGCGCTGGCCATGCAGCTCGGAGCCGAGGCCGTCTTCGTCGGCTCGGGCATCTTCAAGAGCGACAATCCAGCAAAGCGGGCTCGGGCCATCGTGGAAGCCACGACTCATTTCGAGAATCCCGACATCTTGGTCAAGGTCAGCCGCGATCTCGGCGCACCGATGACCGGTATCGGGATGGACGAAATCAATCAGAAGTACGCGGAGCGCGGATGGTGACGTCGAGTGGGAGGCCACCAGGTGTCGCGTCGCGTCGGAGTTCTTGCACTGCAGGGTGCGTTCGCCTCACATCGTGATGCACTCGACGCTTGCGGCGTCGACACGATTCTCGTCCGTCATCCTGACGATCTCCTCGGCCTCGATGGTTTGGTGATTCCCGGAGGAGAGAGCACCACCATCAGCAATCTGCTCGTCTCATCGGGGCTTCTCGATCCCATTCGAGTGGCGATCGATTCCGGACTGCCAGTGTTCGGAACGTGCGCCGGGATGATTCTCATGGCGTCCAAGATCGTGGATGGCCGTGACGACCAGATCCATTTCGATCTCCTCCCGATGTCGGTGCGCCGTAATGCCTATGGGCGACAAATCGACTCTTTCGAGACCGACCTCGACGTGGCCGGGTTCGACGTTCCCTTCCACGCCGTGTTCATCCGGGCTCCGATGATCGTCGAAGTGGACGATCAGGTCGAGGTGCTCGCCACGTACGGCGAGCGGCCGGTTCTCGTTCGTCTGAACAATCGGTTCGCCAGTTCTTTCCATCCAGAGTTGACCGACGACATCCGCATCCATCGGCTGTTCGTCGAATCACTGTCCGTACCCGAACACGTCACGAGGTGAATCATGTCCGGCCATTCCAAATGGGCGACCATCAAACACAAGAAAGGGGCGGCTGACAAGGCGCGCGGCAAACTCTTTGCGAAGATCGCGCGCCAGCTCGAAGTCGCATCCCGTGAGGGTGGTGGCGACCCGACTTCCAATGCGACACTGCGTACCGCCGTGCAGAAGGCCAAGGCGGCCCAGATGACCAACGACGCCATCGACCGGGCCATCAAGCGAGGATCCGGCCAGCTCGACGGCGACTCGTACGAATCGATCATGTACGAGGGCTATGCACCCGGCGGAGTCGCGTTGATGGTCGACACCCTCACCGACAACCGCAATCGAACTGGCGCCGAAATCCGCAACATCTTTTCCAAGCTGGGAGGCTCGATGGCCGAGCCGGGCGCCGTCGGCTGGCAATTCTCCCGTCGTGGCGTCATCGTGATCGGACACGGACCCTCCGAAGACGACGTCATGCTCGCGGCGCTCGAAGCTGGCGCTGACGACGTCTCAGCCGATGGGGACACCTGGAGAGTCATGTGCGAGCCCAATGTGGTCTTCGACGTGAAAGCGGCACTCGAATCCGCTGGCTTCCAGATCGACTCCGCCGATTCCACCATGGTGTCGTCGACGAGCATCGAGGTCAGCGACACCGACACGGCCAAGAAGATCCTTCGCATCATGGAAGCCCTCGAAGACAACGACGACGTCCAAGACGTGTACGCCAACTTCGACATCAGTGACGATCTCATGGAAGCAGTGGCCGGCTGATGGCACTGTCAGTAGGGGATATTGCGCCCGATTTCAATCTCCCGGGCACCGGCGGACGCTCGTACCGTTTGAGCGAGCACCGGGGTCGCCGAATCGTGCTCGTCTTCTATCCCGGGGACGAGACTCCGGTGTGTACTCGCCAGCTGTGCTCGTACAACGACGAACTCCAACGTTTCGCAGAACTCGACGCAACGGTTCTGGCCATTTCGGCCCAGGACGTCGACAGTCACGAGAAATTCACCGAACATCACGGTTTCTCGTTCCCATTGTTGGCCGACGTCGACAAGCAGGTGGCAGCCGCATATGGGGTGCTCGGCCCCCTTGGGTTCGTTCGACGCAGTGTGGTGATCATCGATGCCCAGGGCGTCGTTCGCTACGTCCATCGCGCACTCGCCGGGTTGACGTACCGGTCGGTCGACCAACTCGCCGAGGCGCTCCGCAACATGCAATGAAACCGCCACGATCGGGCAGTGGGGTAGAATCGTACGCATGTTCGATCAGTCGGGCCGGGTTCTCGGCATCGATCCCGGCCTGACCAGGTGTGGTTATGCGGTTCTGTCCCGTTCTGGTCCGGGAGCATGCGACATCGTGTCGCTGGGCGTCATTCGGACGCCAGCCACCGACGATCTCGCCTGTCGCCTCGGGGCACTACAGGGCGAGATCGAAGCTCTGATCGACGATTTCCAGCCATCGGCCGTCGCCGTGGAACGGGTCTTTTTCCAAGCCAACGTTCGCACGGCTATGAGCGTCGGCCAGGCCAGCGGAGTGGTGCTGGCCTCCGCCGCTCGCCGAGGCCTCGAAGTCGCCGTCTACACCCCGACGCAGGTGAAGTCGGCGGTCGCCGGGGACGGAGCGGCGTCCAAAGCTCAGATCCAGAAAATGGTTCAGCTGCGACTCCAGCTTCAACGTCCACCCACACCGGCTGACGCCGCCGATGCTGCGGCAATCGCCTTGTGCCACCTCGCAGTAGCGCCCTACGAGAACCGTCTACGAAGCTCGGCGGGTCGGCCATGATCGGCTCGCTACGCGGAACGGTGCTCGAACGGTCGGCCGATGGGCACGTCCTGCTCGAGGTGTCGGGGGTCGGCTACGTCGTGCACGTTGCGCCGCGCACCCTCGCCGAACTCGAGCCGACGTCGACGGCATTCGTTCACGTTCATCACCACATCCGCGAAGGCGACCAGACTCTGTACGGCTTTCTTACGAGAGACGAAAGAGCCACTTTTCAAGATCTGATCGGCGCTCACGGGGTCGGCCCTGCTCTCGCCATGGCGATTTTGGCCACCCACCCGCCAGCGACTCTCGTCGATCTCGTTGCTAACGGCGACGTGGCTGCACTGACCATGGTCCCTGGAGTCGGGAAGAAGACGGCTGAGCGACTTCTGGTCGAATTGAAGGGTCGACTCGCTCTTCCGACCCTCGAAGCCACAGGAGACTCGGGTGTGCTGTCGGATCTTCGCGAAGCCCTGATCGGTCTCGGCTACGCCGAGTCGGAGATTCGCGAGGTCATGCGCGACATCCCCGACGACCTGCGAACCTCGCGATCGACCGAGGACATGTTGCGACATTCACTGAGCCAATTGGCGGCCCGTCGTGCGTGAGGAATTCCTCGATCCTCAGGAGTCGGTCGACGAAGTCGACGACGTCGGCTTGCGTCCCCGTCGTCTCGACGACTTCGTCGGACAGTCCGAATTACGAGACAAATTGTCGATCGTGCTCGAAGCAGCCCGGCGACGTCACGAAGCCGTCGACCATCTCTTGTTCGCCGGCCCTCCTGGGCTCGGAAAGACGACACTGTCGGTGATCATCGCCGCGGAGATGGGAACTCGGTTGCACGTGACATCGGGGCCTGCGCTCGAACGGGCCGGTGACCTGGCGGCGATTCTCACGTCGCTCGAAGAAGGTGACGTGCTCTTCATCGACGAGATCCACCGGTTGAGCCGGACTGTCGAGGAGATCTTGTACCCGGCCATGGAGGACTTTCAGATCGACATCGTGGTGGGAAAGGGTCCGGCCGCCTCGAGCATCCGTCTCACGCTGCCCCGATTCACCTTGGTGGGCGCGACCACTCGCACAGGCATGATCACCGGACCGTTACGAGATCGCTTCGGGCTGGTGGCGCGACTCGAGTACTACAACGACTCCGAACTGACGGCG
>Ga0181592_10000440_pt1 | contig 31955 bp, 45 predicted proteins | sample 071ome_20_FD_133755 | JGI IMG/M metagenome (GOLD analysis project Ga0181592, IMG submission 133755) | Coastal salt marsh microbial communities from the Groves Creek Marsh, Skidaway Island, Georgia - 071412BT metaG (megahit assembly) | ecosystem: Environmental > Aquatic > Marine > Intertidal...
ATCAATTCAGAAGTTAATTCAAAACTAATGCAAGACTTTGTAAACAGGAGAATATCTGAAAGATTAAATTCTTTCAGTAAGATACAGGATATAGTATTCTTTTTATTTAGAAGAAAAAATACGGTCAAGGGATTAAGAGAAAGATCTTCTAGTGAATATGATTTTTACTCATATAGATTTCCAGCAGAAGTAGACAATTATTTAAATTTAGTAGAAGATGAACTTTTTACGGTTAATAATACGGATTATCAAGATAGACCAATATTTCATACTTCTCCAATATTTGCCGATTTAGTTTTGTCAATGTCTTCATACTTTGACTCATACAATGACTTTATCGATCCTTCAATATTCGTAGAGGGCCAGAACAGGAGGTCAATTAGCTCAATGCTACCTTCGGGTTCTTCTAATCTTATTTATGATAATAAGTACCAGAATTTTGACACGCCCATAAAGAGCTCATCCCTAGAGCAGACAGTTAGACTTATGGCTACAGGAGAAAATGCAGATGTATACGAATATTCATTTGGTATAAGGTCGGTAGACTTCTACTTAACAAATACTCAAACGCAAATCGATAATGATAAAGCATGCTTCGTGAGTTCAAAAATAGATTCACCTGGTCAGATAATAGGTCTAAAGGCAAAAATTAAGTCTGACACTTCTGATGTAGCAACTTTTGAATCTCAATTTGATATAGAATCACTGTTTTCTTATGAGTTTTCAGTAACAAATAGGCAAAATCCGGTAAACGAATCCGATTGGATTCCAGTAATGTCGTATGAGAAAAATTCTGTTGATTCAGAAGTTGTATTTTTTGACACTAATTCACTCGGAGCCAAATTAAGATTTAAGGCAATCCCGTCTTCAATCACCCTTTATAAAAATGGCCTAATAGATCAATCAATTAAGTACACTTATACGTACGCAAATCGAACTATATATTTGACTAATCCTCAGGATATTGATTCTTCAGCAATATGGTGTGTGAGCTATATTCCAGATTTGAAAAATTCTAATCCATTTGAGTTAGATTTCCAAAAGATATCGTCTCTAAATGAAACAACAAAAGTGTACCATGGCTCACAGGGTGGTGGAGAAAGATTCTCATCTAGCGGAAGTAATGGTGTAGTAACACTATCTCAAACACCGTACATAAATTCTTCGTACTTGCAGTACGCTACCTATACGACGAGTATAGGGACAAAGTTTTCTGGACCCGCTACCGGATATTCTCCGGTAAAGATTGCACTAGATGACGGAACTGTAGCTACCAATATGACAAACTATTCTTCAACAAGTGTCGGATCTACTTTTCCAAACTCTAGTGGAGTGTTTTTTATACAGAATGGAAAAAGAATTATTTTCAATAATCCAGTTAATCAAGGATTTACCGTTAACTATGAATACTCATCTAGCGATACTAGGTTCAGATTAATTGTAAGAAAAAATGTTAGAGAAGCAATCCCCGCCGCTATAGATTCTGTTATTATTAAGGCAAAGGTAAATAGTCAAGATCCTTACTACGATAGACTTAAGACGATAGGGAGAATTTAGGAAATACCATGGCACAGATATCTTCGAACGTTTTAGCTTATCAGCAAATATATGAAAGGCTAAGATCTTTTTTCCTTAGAGATTCTAGAAAAGAGTTTGAATCTAATCAACAAAGATTAGAAGAATATAACGCTATTCTTTCTGATCTGCATTATTCAATCTCCGCTCCTTCGGCAAAATATATTCCTTACATAAAAGGTGAGCCACCAAGCTCTGAAAAAATAAACAAGTTTACTCAAGCACTAGCTTTAGACATAAGAAATATATCGAGTCAGTCAGATTTTCTATCAGCAAAAGTAATTAATGCATTCAATATGTTTGCCTTGGAAGTGGAAAATGAAAAGTCATATTTAGATAGAATAGGCTCTAAGGCAAAGATACTGCAGATGTATAATAGGTCAGAATCAGAAGACTTAGTTTATTTTGGTGATTCGTTTGAAAATATGGACTTTATGGATATAGCAAAAATCAAACAGGGGAATATACCTCTTGTTAGAAATGGTTTTGCAACCTTTCCAGTTTCAAAGAGTTCTGCTAAAAATATTTCAAGTATCCAGGTACTAAATGGTAATGGATTTGCAGGTAATGCGCATCAGGTAATCGATGACCTGAGCGAAGAGGGTGAATCTGACTATAAATTTGTAGGTATTTCTTCTCCATTTATAGGAAATGCAAAGTCAATATCGGACGCAAATCCACTAACATACTTTGAATATGAGGCACTAAGTATAGATAAGTCCATTTTTACTGGAGACAATATTCCTTCAGAAAATGAGTTTAAATATGTTGCAACATCTAGTTATTCAGAAGATGTAGAGCCGGGTTCTTTGGTTGACTGGTCAAGTTTCTCCTATGAGGATGATGGTCCTTTAACCTGTACAGTGTCTTTGAGCGGAAATAGCTCTAGCATAATGAACTCCTTAGACATAGTTCCGTATTTTAAGTCGCAAAAAATGTTAACGGTTAGTTCGATTAAAGTTTACGGTAGAGATGGAGTTTATGAAGAGATTTTATCTGAGTCCATATATATAGGATCTTCCATGAGTCCTCTTAATATAGATATTGCCAGGAATTATTTCTATAACAAAGCGAATGTAAAGTTTTCGGAAAGAATAGTGTCGAAAATTGATATTACATTTGAGCAAAACGACTTCTATGATATAAACATACTTCATTCATACTGGAAACCTAATTATGATGAAGGCGCAGGAGAGGGTAGTCCGTTTAAAGATCTTTCTAGATTTAATCCTGATTCTTTAACTGGATACTCTTTGATTGAGTATAATCAAAAATCTTTAATTCCAAAAATAGATGATCCATTTTATTTCAAGAAAAATGACAACATGTATATGTCTCAGTTGGTTTCACTGAAAAAAGAGGAATACAACGATAACTTTTATGCAATAAAATTTACAGATGTAACAAGTGGTATAGATTTTTATTTTTCATCTTTTGATAACTTTGATCCAGAGCAGGATTCTTATCCTCAGAATATAGTATTTAGTGACAAAATTGAAACCTACGCTTCAGCAGATAACTTGTCCACAAGGAGGTATCCTACTGAGGAAGAGGGGCAAATTGATTTAGATAATTTAATACAATTCTTTGAAAATGTTGGAACACTAATTTCAGGAACGCAATATGAATTGGCTACTGATATCTTATTCTCTCAGGGTAATGAGCCAAGTGGAGTAGATCCGAATACTGTGGTTATAGATACTTCGGATGTGAGAATTGAGCTGGATTCAATACTGGTCAATCCTCCTGAAGAAAAATATTTAGTTCCCCTTTCCAGGGAAAGTGTGGTTCTCGCCGCAAAAAGATTTACCATAGGAATTAGAGATATATCACTTCACTATGAAGAATATGATTCCTCTATGGAAATAGTGTCCAAGCCTTTTGTATTCCCCTCTGAGCTTGAAACTATAATGGTTGACGTAGATATGTCAATTGATCCAGTTCATGTTAACGACATTAGTATCAATTACTATATATCAGTAGAGGATGGAAAATGGATAGAGATATCCCCTATCAGCTTAAGCTTTTCTGGAATACCAGAAGTAGTTAGCTTTAACAGTAGAACACCTACCTCTCAACAAATTTCTGGAGTTAGTTACTTTAATCATCCCGATGTGCCAAGTGTAGTCGATTCTTTAAGATTTAAGATAACTGCAGCTAAGAGTAAAAATATAAATATAAGTCCAAAAATAAATTCATATCAAATAATTGGTAAGGTTAAGTTGTAATGGATATTTCTACAGTACAGAAAAGAAAATTTTTAAAGAATCTGAATAAGCTGTATTATTCAAAGGGTACCAAACCTTCACCGCAGGAGATTAGAAACGCATACGATGCTTACTTTAACGTAAATAAGTTTGGTCAACCACTTGATATAGCATACGAAGACTTGGAAGCTGTAGATACGATAGACCCATTCATGCTTAATGAGCTGATGGCTAATTCTCTTTTAAACCTAGAAGTTCTTTATGATTGTATATATCAAAATAATTCGGAGATATTTGAAACAATTACAATATTAAATAAAAAGATGGAAGCCCTAAGAAAAAAGAGGGCAAAACTGGAAGATAGAATAGACCAAATTTTATTTGAGAACGCAAATTCAGATGGATATTTCTATTCGTATTCGGATCAGTTTACAGACTTATCTAAGGTCGATTTATCTCTGACATCTGCACACGTTGATTTGATAAATAAAAAAGTAGAACTTCCCTATATAACTTCTGATTACTCAACTTCAATTACTAGAAATAGACTAATACCTAATTCCGTATCTTATTCCGTAGTTGTTAATGGCGAGAATACTATACAAGATAGAGATATTGAAGATCCCTCTAGCATGTTTGATGGATTAAATGATACTTACTGGATAGAAAAGGTTGCTCTTGCAAAACAAAGTGTTGTAACTTTAACGCTTCAGATTCCTCTTACAGGTTCTGCGGCTCAAGTTTCGAGAATAGATGGAACGCTATTGACAGCGTCACCTTGTTCTATATACTTAAGGTGCGTATCTGCTAATCCAGATAAAGAAGATCAAATATTCTCAAAGAGCTCTGATTCAGATTATGATTCTTTTTCTTTCAGATTTGATTCAGATTTATACTCTAGTGCAACTTTGACTCTAGTTAAGGTGGAGCCTGATGAAGTCGTTGATTCTGAAAGTAGTCCATATGTCTATCAGTTCGGCATAAGGGAGCTTATAATTGGTGCAAGATACTATGAGCCAAATGCAAACTTGATCTCCATGCCGGTTTCAATAAGTACTGATGATAATGAGTTACTCGATATATCAACAGTTGCCATAGAAGTAGATGACGAGGTTCCTTCAGAAACAACCATTAAATATTATGTTGCAGCAGACGTTAATCAATCAGACGATCTTAAGATATCTAGTTTTGACTGGAAAGAAATAGAGCCTGTTAATCGCAATGTAAAGGAAAATTTAAAGTTTGTATCACTGTCATCCAGTAGGCTGAGATCTAAAAAAATAGGTGGCTCTAATCCAGATTTGGATTTAATTCCTATTGTAACTTCTTCAGAATCCAATATCAATTCTGAACTCAATCCTTTTACGGTTCCTTATTCATCTATATCTGCGTATAGAATATGTTTCCTTAATTCAGAAGAAAGTGTAATATCTCCATATATATTGTCTGGAGTAGGTAATTTTCAGCACTATGGATTAGTTCATTCTAACGGAAAAGTAGATGCTACTTATTATAAAGATCCTACCTATTGGTCAGATTTAGTTGCAAATTCTCCTGGACAGGTAATATCGTCTAGGCTTGAAGGTCAGATATCTTCTACAACAACTCCAATTCAGAACCCAAGCTCTGGTTTATTTAAGACTAAGCTTCTCTGTGATGAGCCAATTAGCGTTACGCATACTGTGGTTAAAGAGAATTACGACTACAACCTTTCAATATACTTAAATAACGCTCTAATAGCCGACCTACCATCGGGAACTATATCTTCTTCTATTGAATGGGATTTTGTTGTTGGAACAAATACAATAGAGATTTATTACGATAAAGCATTATCTACATCAACTGGCTTCAATTTAATGTCGGGTAGTAGCTTGGAGCAATATGGAACAGTATTCATAGAGTATTACAACTATGTTGATCCGATTGAGTTTAGAAGAAAAGCCTTAGGGGCTAGTGCATTATTTACTATAGATAATATTTTTGGGCAGAGGCAATTAATTTCTAACAGATACATTGATTCTGGGTCTACACTTAATTACTTTACAGATAAAAATGATAATGTTACTTCAGTTAGATACAGGGTTTCGATGAGGAGATATTCGGATCCACTTCAAACTCCAGCACTTAATTCGATAAAAGTTAGATTTAGAAATTCTTGAGGTATCAATTATGGCCATAACATATACCGCTAATACTATAAAAAATAGAAAAAAACAACCCCTACTCAAAGTAGATAGAGTTAAATATAGATCCCATAGAGATAGTCAGCAGGAAAATGTTGAGACTAATTTATTGAAAATTGATTTGTCTAGAATTTTGAATGACCTAAATGCTGTAGATGATGCGGTATTAGTGGATCTTAGGTATTTAATCGGTGATATTTCTGACCAAACAGAGAGCACTGATTTACAAGGGGGCTTGTCTTATGAGGTGCCCGATCTTCAAATATACTCCGACGATATTTCTCAGATTAGTGACCTTGAAATACAGACTTTAAGCATGGTCTCCTCAAGACTATCGAGGCTTAAAAATAAGATATCTAGATTAGAAAAGGATAGCTAAAATGGCTGATATAATAAACAGCAAAAAAAGAGACTATAAGCATAATGGTCCAGTAGAAAGTACTGATTACAATTCTAGGATTGAAGAAAACTATAAAGATCTAGTATATCTATATAATAAGGCCTCGCTTCTTGACATAAAGTTGAGTAAGGCTTTTGAAAGAGTAATAAAAGATCAAATGGCACTTATCAATACCGTAGTTGATCTAGAGGATAGGGTGGAATCCTTAGAGAATTCTAGCAATACAATTTCTCTAACATCTTATAGTCAACTAGATTACTCAACATTTGTTGGGACATCTTTTGCCATTTCAGCTACGGACTTACTTCATTTTGATCCAAAGTATAATATCATAACACTACCTAAGGTAAATAGTGGATCTTATTCGAGAGTCAAGTTTTCTGACCCAGTCAGCGGGCAAGTTGTACCTCCTAGTTTTAAGTCTAAGATTGAAAATACATATTCAGGAACAGATACAAACGGTGCTGTAATAGAAACCACTCCAGTATATAATTCTGTACTCGACTCAATAGACAAGGTGTGGCAGAGAACAGTGGTAGCATCTTCGTCTTCCGCTGCAGGTGCTCAACTCATGCTGTATATAGAGGTTCCAACTGACGTTGCTGCTTCTTTGAAGAGTAACTATATTCAGCTAACTACTTTCCCTGTATTTGGGGTTGATATAACTTCGATAGAATATACCAGTAAAACATCTCCATCTTTGAATCAAAATGATGGATGGACTCCTCTTAACAGAACCGGATTGTATGACGGCGAACAAGATGCAGTTGGGAATGTACCTCCAGGCGGGTGGAATGTTGCGGGTTCAGATGAAATAAGTAATTGTGGACCAGTTAAATTCTTCTTTCCTGATACTGATATCACTGCAGTAAGAATTAAAATGAAGAGAAGAGATTATTTTGTAGAAAACTCAAGATACATATATAGTTATGGGCTATCTGATTTTGATATAGGATTCTGTAAGACGCTACCTTCTGGCAGAACTATTGTTAAATTTACGCCTAACAATGGAGATACGATTAGTAATATTTTATCGGTAACACCAAAAATATATAACGTTCCTAGAAGTCTTATATCGTCATGCTTCTCATACAGAGTTATATATGAGAGTGGAGGGGCTTACAGCACGACTAATCCTGGTTCGTCTAATTCCGTTTGGATTGAGGTAACCCTAAACAAGCTAGATAATACTACTGCTCCCGTTCTAACTGACTTAATAATTAGTTACGATTAAGTTAGAAAGTGAAATTTTAAATTACTATATAACCATACCGTTTACAAGGAGAAGAAAATGGCTACATCTTATGTTGGTCCAAGACCAGTATTAAAGGGTAGAAGTACCGCCAATATGGTCAATCCATATAGCAACATGAATGGTGAAGCAAAAGGTGCTGGCACGTATTCATTTTACCCACTTTATAGCACTGATCACGTATTGGACGGTGCTCCCGATAATCATTTTGACCCAGGTACAGGGCAATTTCCTGGCAATGTATTCCTTTCACAGCTATATAATGGCAGTACCCTGTACGTCCATCCTTTGTCTGGTGATTTTCCTGATGGCAAAGCTACTTATGATGGAGCTCGCTTCCGTCCACTAGAATTTAAGGGCCTTTCAGGCGCATCGGCATTCCCTTCATCGTTTGGACATGCACCAGACAGAGAAAGTGACTATAGCCTTTATAGCAACTATATCTTTGATGGCGTTGATTCCGCAGAAGCTTTTGCCGGTTTGGGCCATGCCCAGAGAACGGAAGCAGAAGGTGCCCCAGCGTCTTTCGGTTTCTTCCAGCCAGCTCGATTCAACGGCCTTGCCAGTACTCAGGTGTTTACCTCAGGGTATGGACAAGATAATGTGACTGGAGATTATGGTCGTGAAAAGATTAAAGAATATAAAGGGGTTCCATCCGGAAAAGTTCTCTGATGCTCTGGCTGGTCCATTAATTCTGGATAGAGAGCTTAAAAGATCCGGAGCAACAGCGTGGGCCTGCCTAGCATTGGCGATTATAGCGTATGACGTTTATGCTATAAAGTCCAAGAAGATTGAAACTTTAACAAGATCTTTTTGGAGATTAACAGAAAAACCAACAACAGGTAGTATATTTATAGGAGTGTGGCTAGGTTTAACTTTTCATCTTCTTATAGAGAAGCTGGTCAGAAAGAACTTATCATATAAAGGAGTTAATTCATGATAAAATTATCCGAAGCAAACAAGAGAATGGTTGCGTCGTATGCACGTAGCGTTTTAGGTGCAGCAGTTGCAACTTACGCTGCTACAAATGATTGGGCGATGGCCCTGAACTCGCTCTGGGCTGCACTAATTCCAGTCGCAATGAGATTTCTCAACCCAGGCGATTCATCGTTCGGTAAGAACGCAAACGCCTGATAAAATAAATTCAACAACTGCCGTGGCAGTTTAGGGCGCTAAAAATAAGCGCTTTGAGTGCGCCAGTCCAGTGACGTTATGCTATAATTCACTGAGTCAGGCAAAGGTTTAGACCCCGCCTTTCGGCGGGGTCTTTCCTTTTAGCTAGATACGTAGTCAAAGTAAGGTTTTAAAGGTTAGTAAATGGCTATACAGGATGTAAAGAAATCTATTGAAGAGAGATCACTATCTCTAGAATTAGCAGATAAGTACCTTAGATTGTATATTGCTAATATTGATTGGCATCCACATATTAATAGTTTATGGAGTAACGCAGTCAAGAAAAGTGGTAATGAGACTGTAGCAAAAGAACATGTAAAGAAAGCCATAGCATGTGCTACTATACTTCCTCTGGTTGAAAAAACTACCATTCCAGATCCACCCAGCAATTTACTTTTCTGGTGTACTGGTTGGAAGCAGTTTAATGAGCAGGAGTGGTTTGATATTCTCTTGGATATTTTTAAGGAAGATGTATTAATTGCGGAAAAAAGAAATAAAATAATACAAATAGGAATTATAGATCCTATAGATGTTTCTCCTTTAACTAGGCAGGCTTTTAATTGGCTGTACGAAAAATGCCTAGATGAAGAGATGTCAGAAGATACAAGAAAAGATGTAAAAGATAAAATGTCTAACATAGTGAGAGCATATGGCGGAGCAGTTATATGTAATATATTCACTAAGTATAAAAAATATGTTGAAGATGTAATGAATTGGCGTAGTGGATACTTCTTTGAAAAACAAATACATAAAGTGTATACTGTGGATCAAATAGTCAAGATTAAATCAGCAGAACTTAATAAAACTAACAATAAATATATAAAGAAAGTGGGAGCCTAAGATGTCCGAAAATGTAATTACACCTGAGTTTGTTTCACAATATGTAGATAAGACCCCGCCTTGGGGCTTTAATGGTATGGGTGAAATTGTCTATAGGCGCACTTACTCCAGAGACCTTCATGCGTTGAATAGGAAAGAATATTGGTTTGAAACTATAGCTAGAGCAATCAACGGTGCTCAGGAGATAGGTGCAGGCTACACCAAGGAAGAGGCAGAGCGCTTATTTGACTATATATTTAATCTAAAGGGCATTTTTGCGGGTCGCGCCCTATGGCAGTTGGGAACCCCATTGGTTCAGAAGATGAGCGGCGTATCACTTGTTAACTGCTGGATGACGACAATATCAAAGGTGGAAGATTTTCAGTTCTTGATGGATCACCTTATGGTTGGCGGTGGAGTTGGTTTCAGCGTTGAAAGAGCAATTGTCCACGATTTACCAAAGGTTAAGCAAGTCGATAGTATCCTACATGAAAAGACAAACGATGCTGACTTCATAGTTCCTGATTCAAGACAGGGTTGGTCATCTTTGCTGGGCAAAGTTCTGGATAGTTACTTCAATACAGGTAAGTCATTTTCTTATAGCACGGTTTTGATCAGAGGCTTCGGTGCCCCACTTAAGACTTTCGGCGGTACGGCTTCGGGTCCAGAAGTTTTGATTGAGGGAATATCAGATATAGGTAAAATATTGGATGCCCGTGTTGGCAAGAAGATAAGATCAGTCGACGCTCTTGATATATGTAATATTATAGGCAAAATCGTTGTCGCTGGTTCTGCTCGTCGTTCGGCTCAAATTGCTATTGGTGATCCTGACGATTTCTTGTACCTGCGTGCAAAAAATTGGTCCAAAGGAGATATTCCAGCATGGCGTGGGAATTCAAATAACTCCATTTTTGCTGATTCATATGATGAAATAATTGATGAATTCTGGAAAGGCTACGATGGATCTGGTGAGCCTTACGGTTTAATTAATCGTGAGCTAATTCGTAAAACTGGTCGTACCGGCGAAAAAATTAATGATAGTAAAGTTATTGGTACGAACCCCTGTGGTGAGATCGGTCTTGAAGATGGAGAGCCGTGTAATCTAGCTGAAATATTCCTACCAAACATTGAGAGTAAAGAAGAATTAATTGATCTTAGCCGCCTCCTATATAAGACACAGAAGGCAATTACTACTCTCGCCTACCCTTATGCTAAGTCTCAAGCCGTGATTTCTCGCAATCGCCGTCTTGGCCAAGGTATTACTGGATGGTTGCAGTCAACTGAGGACCAGTTATCTTGGGTGGATGAGTGCTACGCACAACTCCGTGAATTTGATGAGCAGTGGTCAAAAGAGTTGGGAATCAGTAAGTCAATCAAACTAACAACCGTTAAGCCATCTGGTACGCTTAGCCTTTTAGCTGGTGTTACACCGGGTATACACCCAGCTTACTCTGAGTATTATGTACGTAGAGTCAGAATGGGTAGTAGTGACCCTCTAGTTAATTACTGTAGAGATAAGGGGTATGAAGTCCAGTATGACATTGGTCTTGATGGGAAAGAAAACCATACTGTATGTGTTGTCTCATTCCCATGTGAAACACCCGAGCACGCAACATTGGCAAAAGATCTTACGGCTGTTCAGCAGCTTGAGTGGGTCGCTCGTGCTCAGTCAGAATGGGCTGATAACAATGTGTCTGTAACTGTATATTATCGTAAGGAAGAACTTCCTGAGATTCAGGAGTGGATGAAGAAAAATTATAAGAGTAGACTAAAGTCAGTCTCCTTCCTCTTACATAGTGATCATGGATTTAATCTTGCTCCTTACGAAGAAATAGGAAAAGAAGAGTATGACAAACTTAAGTCAAGAATTAAGGAAGTGTCGTTCGTTGACCAGCTCAATGAATATTCCTTGGATGACCTTGAGTGCGAAGGTGGGGCTTGCCCTATTAAGTGATAACATGGCAGAAGATCCTAGAGATTTTGAACAAAAATTTTCTGAGATAATAGGATCAGAAGATTTAAAAAAGTTTTCTGATAACTTTAAAAAAGATTCGCTCCTTTCATATAAAGATCTGGTTCTTATTCAGCAAGCTTTAATTGAGTCACTTTCTCACATAAGCGACGTAATGTTCTATAAGTTTGCTGGCCATAATGACCTAGTTGACTTTAGCGACCCTGCTCAGAATGATATTCTTTCGGCTCTCTATAAAATATCAATAGATTTTAATGATCTTATGATAGAATATATGATAGACGATTTTGAAGATGAGGAAGATGAAGATGAATGATATGATAAATGTTTTAGGTAATGGTTACGTTAGACTTGTTGACACTATGGGGTCAGATCTATCGGTAGCCAATGCTGCTAGGGCCTCCTTTGCCAAGGAGTCTGCTGAGATGTCTCCGGGAGACGCTAGACTCATTAGCTTTTTAGCTAGAGAAAATCATATGTCGCCGTTTAGGCACGCTTTTATGACCTTTGAGTTCAAGGCACCGCTAATGGTCGCTCGCCAGCATTGGAAGTATGTTGTTGGCTCTGATCATACGATGGATTCATGGAATGAGTCTTCAAGAAGATATATAACTATGGAACCAGAATTTTATGTACCTAAATCAAATGAATGGAGACTCTCCGTAGAAGACGTTAAGCAGGGTTCGGGTGGTCCAATAGATCCTATAGTAGGTTCAATATTGACAACTGAGCTTCTTACCTATATAGAAAAAGGTGAGCAGTTATATAAGACGGCGATGGAGGCCGGAGTAGCAGCAGAGCAAGCAAGACTTTTCCTGCCAGCATACTCAATGCACGTGATTTATAGATGGTCTTGCAGTCTTCAGTCGGTTGCATTATTCCTTAATCAGAGACTAGAGGAAGATGCTCAAAAAGAAATACAAGACTATGCTGAAGCAGTTTTTAGCTTCGCTAAAGAAAAGTTCCCAATTAGCATACCTTTATTAACCGGAAGATCATGATCATATTAAAAGCACTACTTTTTGCAGCTTTGATTAATTGGTGTGTATCAATGCAAATTTTGAATCAAACATCAGAAGATAGGCGAACCAAACTTATAGCTGTGACAATGTCTATCGTTACTGCCGCAACTGGTGCGTTGGTCTTATTAATATGAGAAAGCACATTCAGTACATGCAACTGTGTAATCAGGCAGCAAGTATATTTTCAACATGCGGCAAGAGACAGTATGCTGCCATAGTTGTTGATGAATATGGCCATGTAGTTGGTATGGGTTATAATGGTGGGCCAAAAGGCTCTGTTCACTGTATCGACGGAGGCTGCCCTAGGTATCTAGAAGATTCTCCAAGTGGAAGTGTGTACGATAATTGTATAGCTATACATGCAGAAGCCAATGCACTACTGCATACCGATTATTCTTCTAGACCAAAAAGAATATATGTAAATGGACCCCCTTGCTTCTCTTGTGCTAAACTGATAGCTAATTCAACTCTTGAAGAGGTGTATTTCATGGCTGATGATAGCTATATGGATTGGCACAAGGTTAAACAATTTTTGATAAATTCTAATGTTAATGTAGTGGAGATAAACAATGCCAGCATCTAAGTTAAACTATCTAGTTGTCTATAATAATCACAGTCAAGTATACGGTTGTTCTTCGGAAAAAGTTGCAATAGAGAGTCCACCTCCAGAAGGTCTTACCGAAGAAGATAAGAATGTTTTCTTTGTAACATTTGAGCCAGATACGAATAATATATCTCTATATAAAACAGAAGATAAGAAAGAAGAAAAGTGAAATGAAGAAAAAGCACACTGTAAAAATGTCGCCAGGAGACACGGCTGTGGTGATGCCATACAGCAGTTTCTTGTATCTAGCTGAAACGTGTGATATATTAGCTGCAGATCAGCCAACAGAACAGGATGCAGAAGCTTGGCGTGAGATTGGTGATAAGATTAGATATCAAGCCAATGATAATCACTATGAGGTAGAGATGGAAGAAGAATACTGGGTATAATATGATAGACCTTTGTGTTGTAAATTACAATACGAGACCACTTCTTCAGAGATTCTTAAACACTCTTCATTCTGATTATCAGTCTGATGTATGGAATCTTTATTTGGCAGACAACGACTCTCCGGACGATTCCTGTGAATGGGCACTAAGAAACATATCTAATTATCATTATACAGATTTCATAAGGAATAAAAATATAGGTTATTCAGCAGCAGTAAATGATTTAGCCAGACTGGGTTCAGGGGATATAATAGCCATACTCAATGCTGATGTTTGGATGAAAACATCGGACGTATTATCCATGCAGGCATTTTTTGATAAAAATAGTGATGTACATATTTCTGGGCCGAAGCAAAGAGATGAAGATGGATATATTACGCACGCAGGAATTGTTGGTACCAATACAAAACCTGTGATGAGGGGGTGGAAAGAATTTGATCCTAAAGACCAGAAGTATAGAGATGTTACCGAATGTGTTACCGTGTCTGGCTCAGCATACTTTATACGCAGAGAAGTATGGGAAGCAATGACGAGCAATAAGCAGTATCTATCTATAGTACCCAGCGCTATAGGGGCATTTTTGCCAACACCTCATTATTATGAAGAGACATGGTGCTCTTATTTTGCAAGACATCTTGGATACAATATAGTCTATAATGGTCAAGTTTCGATAGGTCATAGTTGGCATAAATCTTCCCCGCTGCATGGAGAAGCCGATAAGAAATTTAAGGTAAGTCAAAAGATTTTTAGAGACGCATGTGACGCTCTAGGAATAGAAAGAGATTAAATAAAATGTATACTTATATGGCAAAATTAAAGAGAGTAGTAGATGGAGACACTATTGATGTTTATATTGACCTTGGGTTTGATATCCATTATTTTAGCAGAGTCCGCCTCGCTGGAATTAATACTCCAGAGAGTAGAACTAGAAATCTTGAAGAGAAAAAATTAGGATTAGCTGCAAAAGAGTATGTTGAGCAGTGGTTTGAAAAAGTGGGACCAGATTTTATTATTAAGACCACGAAAGAACAAAAGGGAAAGTACGGCAGAGTCCTAGGAACAATTACCGACAAAAAATATGAGAGATGTTTGAATACAGATTTAGTTGACATTGGATTAGCTAGAGTGTATGATGGTAGCGGTAATAAAACATGGTCAGAGTTTAGGGAGAGCTAATGCCAGCAAAAGTTTTTCTATCTGGTGCTATAGAGGGGGTCGAAGAGTATGGATCTGAGTGGAGAAAAGTTGCAACAAAAGAATTGCATCTTAGAGGATTTGATGTATTAGATCCAATCACTATTGTAAGTACCGATTTCGAAACTCCGGAAGAAATTGCTGAAAAGAATTTGTTTCTCCAGAAAAGAGCTGATATACTTCTCGTTGAGTATATGATACAAGATCGTCAATATATAGGTACCGATTTCGAAATGGCTTGGGCAAAGATCCATGGTCAACCTGTGGTAGTCTTTGCGGGCCCGCAGGCAATAAATCGAGTTTACCTGCAATATATGGCAACAAAGCTTGCACCATCAATGCAAGATGCGATAGAATATATCGCTAGTAATTATCCAACAAACTAACAAAGGAATACAAATGTCAGAGAACAAGTTTAAGTACTTCACCGTTACGACAACAGCAGTTGTTAAGGCCAACAATAAGGCTGATGCAGAGAAGATTGCTATGAGCAATCGTCGTACGATTAAGTCGACCCCAGGTGAGCTTCTGTACAAGGATATGGACGTTGACCGCATTACAGCTGTTCAGGCACGTGAAAACTTCACCGTCTGATAGATAGTATTATTTGCTGAGGGGGAGGTGTAGGCCTCCCCCTCTTCACGTAAAGGAGTGCTAATGTTAATAGCACAAATGATAGGAAGAAACGAATCTAATAGATATTTAGAAGATGTTCTAAAGAGACTGTCTGGTCAGGTCGATAAGATTATTTTTACAGACGATTGCTCTGATGATGACACACCAGAAATAGCTTCTAAATACGCAGAGGTTTTTTCTACTTCTGAACCACTTTTCAATAAGCATGAAGGCAAGCTCAGAGCCTATGCATGGGGTAACCTAAACAACTTCGCCAAAGAAGGTGACTGGATAGTGGCTATAGATTGTGATGAAAAGCTATTCAGTATTGAGGGGCCTGAGATCAGAGATGTGCTGAATTCTTCTGAGTATGACGTAGTTAATGTTAGGTTTTACCATATGTGGAATGAGACTCACTTTAGGGTTGATAAGCTATGGGCGCCAACAAATAGCTCTAGAATATTTAGGTACGTGAAAGATGGTGGCTTTTTAAATAAGAAGCTGGCATGCGGCTCAGAGCCAACCTATGTATCTGACTGGATTAGGAGAAGAAATTTCTTTATAAATTCTGGTCTCGTAATGCAGCACCTGGGCTATATTAGAGATGAGGATAAACAAGATAAGTATAATAGGTATTCAGAATTAGATGGTGGTGAATTCCACAATATAAATCATATCAATTCAATAATAGATGACAATCCAGTTCTTATGAGCTGGGAATCTTTAGGAGCAAAGTAATATGACATTTCTAGATCCAAAGCAATCCTTAATAGATGTAACTGAATCAATGTATAGGAAGCAAAAGTTTAGCTACATTAATATACCTAAAGCAGCGGTTGTTGCCCTAAGTAAAAATAGTGACAATTCCTTCCCATCATCCTTTGCAAAAAATGTTATTCAATCGCTTAAGTCTAGTGATAAAAGAATAATGAAAGCAGTTTCACATTCTTTAAAGGACGATGTAAGTGCAAACAGACATCGTAAGATAGGCTTGAATGCTGACCACAATTATTATTACTCGAATATATTTGAATATTTCTATTTGAATGATAGAGAAACTTTTAGTTCGTTTGTCGATCATTTCATAAGGTACTCAAAAACAGCTATAGTGACATTCCATGACTCTAAGGCTGTGTCAAAATTCTTTGGGTACAATGTACATAATATTCATGTTCCCTATAACAACTATTACGGTAAGGTAGATGATGTTTATTCACAATTATCTGAGCTGGATGGTGAGCTAGATTACTGCCTTCTGGATTGTGGAGTTATGGGACTGGCGCTTTTGCCAAAAGTGTGGCAAAACCTTAACGTTCCTCTTATAGATCTTGGCAAGACATTGACATTGGGTAAGGTAAATAGAAATCAGTAAAATGAGAAAAGACAATAGCGGTAATAGGTTTGATTCAGATGATTTAGATTTTTTGACAGACTTATTGTTCGAGAGCAATATGTCTTTGTCCTCAATCGCTACAGAGCTAAATACGTCTGTATCAGAAGTAAATAAAATGATAAACAGTCTTGGTTTATCTTGGCTAAAAAACTCTAGAAAAAAAATGTCAAGAGGCCAGACAGCCTTAACCTCAATAATGAAAAAACTTCTCCCTGGTGAAGAGATAGTTAATGAATTTCATATTGGCAACAAAATGAAGCTTGATGTTTATTGTCCAAGATTTAGTCTTGCAGCTGAATATCATGGTAGGCAACATTTTTATTATACGAGCAGATTTTTTGATTCGAAATATGATTTCGAGCAAGCTCAAAAAAGAGATGAGATAAAAGCTCAATACTGTAAAGATAATGGGATTGCACTGGTTGTATTTAGATACTGTGATTCACTAACGGAAAAGAGTGTATATGATAGAATGCTGGATGCAATTAGGAGCACTCCTATAAAAAGTGAAAAAAAAGATCACAAGTCCATAACTTCTTCTGATTATTACCAGAAAATGAAAAAGGTAAACTCAGAAAGAAGAAAGCAGTATTATAGAAAAATGAAGGATAGTAAAATTGATGACAAAAGAAAGTGAAACGTTAGAAAATGTTCCTTTAGAATATCATATTTTCTCTCTTTCATTAAATACTCCTGGGTCTATATCTTATTTTGACAAGAATCTACCAGACGAAATGGTGGGCATAATACATGGCGAAAAGGGTGTTCACGAATTCTATACAGCTTTACTTGCCTATCATAGGGCTACTAATCTTGATGTGGTAGAGCCAGCTGCCTTCAAGTCCTGGCTGGAGTCTGAAACCGACATATACTCAGCTCTAGGTGGGACAAGCGGAGTTAACCTTATGCTGGAGTATATATCTAGCTTAGAGTCTCCAAGCGCAGAATCAGTAGTGGAGATGGTTAAGTATAAGGCTCTTAGGAAAAAGCAAGAAGCTAATATAAAAGAGCTAGAAATACTTACCTCTAAAAAGGGCCTAAAAACAGATGAGGATAAATCTAGAATAACCTCTCTAATATCATCGATACAGGATATAGAAACTGCATCTAGAAAGAATCCATTTGAGGACATAACTACGGCCCAAGACATAGCGCAAAGAATAGATTCGCTATTAGATATACCAGACTTTGTTCCCACCCAGTTCAAAGCTCTGAATAGAGCCATGGGATATACTGATGAAGGGGGCTTTTTTAAAGGCGCTGTCCATGCAATAATAGCCCCCTCAGGTAAGGGTAAAAGCACGTTTGCTAAGTGCCTGGTAAATAACTGGTTGGACAATGGTTATAAAGTTCTGTATGTAAATTTTGAAGAGGCGATAGGTCACTGGGAAAGAATACTTATGACTCAAATCATAGGTGAAAATGTATACTCAGAACTAGACAAGTGGACAGAGCAGCAAAAGGCAGCCAAGGTAAAAAAGTTCAAAGATAAGTTAGATGAATGGGGTAATCGACTTATGGTTAGACATGACCCTGATACTCCTTATTTTGAAGATCTTGAAAAATGGCTCAGAACTTTGGTTGGCAATGATGAAATGATCCCTGATGTTGTTGTTATAGATACTATACAATCCATGTTTACTAGGGGAAGTGGAAAGGGCAAGCCTAGATGGGGCGAATTTGAAGAGATGATGGTTAGGCTAGAAAAGCTAGCTAGAGACATGGGATGCGTTCTTATAATAACCGCTCAAGAAAACTCCAACAGAATGAAAGAGAAGAGAGAGGTTGTTCAGCAATCTGACACTGGCGGTTCATTGGCTATTCAGCAGAAGTGCGCTGTAACAATATTCATTACCGAAAAACGTTTGGCTACAGATGACGAAACAGAAGATGATTCGGTTATGCAGTTGCAAATTCCAAAAAACAGAATAACTGGGTCATCTTTTGTTTACGATCCTCCGCTTGTTAGATATGTAGATTCAAGAAAAACATATGAGGATTATGAAGTTATTGGAGATGATTCATATCTAGAATCGTCAGACTTCAATGAGTTACTAAATGGAGAGGGTTTTGACTAGTGCTAGTATTGAATACTGAATCTATAAAAGATTTTCAAATATGCGAAAGATTATACAGTTATAGGCATCTGGAGGATTTGCCGGAAAAGGTATACTCTAGAGACATATATACGGTTAGGTTTGAAACAACAATAAAAAACATCTTACAGTACTTTTGGTACAAGAAGCAGGCTGGTGCAACGCCATCATATTCATCTATAATTAATAGGTGGGAAAAATTATGGTTTCCAAAAGGCACAGACGCATATGACATAATAAACGATCAGCATGAAACTTTGTACGGAAATGTTGCTAGCCTAACGACAAAAGCCGCATCCTTACTGTTAAGGTTTTACGAAACTTATTCTGAAACAGATATTATACCAATAGCAATATCTGATGACTATATAGCAAGAATAAATCGGGACATAAGAATAGAAGATAAGTTTGATTTAATTTATTATTTGGATGGCTATACTTATGTAGTTAAGTTTATATTTAGTTATAAAAATTCAAATAGTCATATGTATCAGGTTGACTTTTCTTCAATGTATGAAGGATATAGGACTAGACATTCAGATAGATTGTCTAGTTCCAAGTTTGGCTATATTGATTTGATGTCGGATAACATTAACTTTAATGAATATAGTGTTTCTCATGAAGATAGGGAAGCGTTGGAGTATTGGTGTGATACAATAAAGGGTAAAGATGTTTTTGTTCCAAGAAGAAATTTAAACCCGTATTGCAAGAAGTGTCCCTTTGAAGAACCGTGTTCGAAATGGAATGGATGGAAATGAGTAAAAATTTTTTAGATGAAATAATAGGTTCAAATAAAAAGAATTCGATAGAGCAAGAAGATGAATTTCTTGCACCCCTGATTCAGGAAATTAATCTTATAAAAAATGATGATATAAGAAACTTCATTAGATCAGTACTGATTAAGGCCAGTAGCTTTTGGGAGGTTCCATCAAGTTTCTCCGGAAAGTATCACCCCCCAGACGAGCATGGACTTGGTGGAAATATGCTGCATACAAAGAGAGTTGTTCGAACAGCCTCTATTCTATGTGGGTCTTATGTATTGTCTGATGAAGAGTCTGATATAGTAATAGCCGCCTGTTTACTGCACGATATTACCAAGGGTATAAAAAGAGAAGATGAAGAATCTTTTAATTACGACCCGATGCATCCCTATACGGTTCAGTCGTTTGTTGAAAAATGTATAGCGCATGATAAGGAGTATGGTGACGATAGTGGCTCAACGACCCTGTTTATACAAGAGGAAGCTATACAAACTGTAATGAGACTGGTTAGATGTCATCTTGGTCCATGGTCACCGGTACCTGAAACTTACCCAATAACCTACCTGGATTATATAGTTCATTTAGCAGATAATGTTGCTAGTAAATTACACCTATTAATAGAAGATAGCGAATTAATAAATGAAAAGTGGAGAAAAGACAAAAGAGCAGAGAATAGCTAATAGATATTTTTTAATAGATTCTCTTGACAACATTATCAGAGAATCCGTATACTATAGATCCCATTCTCATCTAATAAACCCAGAAAGAAAGGTCGCCTCTTTAAATATCTACTCTAAAGAGATTAAGGCTAAGATATGATAATACCCGCAGATAAAGATAAATTCCTATATAGGTGGCGACATGTAGAGGTAGCAAGATATGTACCTGATTTATCTCGTGTAATTAGGATTAAGGATGGGGACAATCCTGTAATGTTAGATATTTCTGAGATAGAAGATTTCAGAAGTAAATATAATAACCTTGGACTGTATACTTCTATCTGGCATTATGATAATAAAAATATAGATGAAGCGATTCGCTTAGGTCCACTGTATTTCGATATAGATAGTGACAATCCCGCCGAATCCCTTAGTCAGGTTAGTAGGCTTTACGACTATCTCCTGGAGCATATACCATCATATGCATTGGCTGTTTACTTTACTGGAAAAAAGGGTTTCCATCTTGAGTGTGAACCACAGTCTCTTGGTATCAATCCGTCTAATAATCTTCCTAATATATTTAGATGGATAGCTAACAGCCTTAAAGATAAGCTGTCTTTAGATAATCTTGATTTTAGCGTTTATGATGCAAGAAGAATGTGGAGACTCGCTGGCTCTAAACATCAAGATACCGGTCTATATAAAAACCTAATACCGAAAGAATTACTAGATCTTTCCTATGAAGAGATATCAGATTACTGCAAAGAGTCAAGACCTATTGATAGAGAATATCCAGAGTTTAACGCAAAAGCTAATGAATGGTATAGGAACCATATATACGAATCTGAGATAGACAAAGAAAGATCCAAAGACTTTATGGCTTATTTCAATAAGCATGGATCCGAAGCATTCAAAGAATTTAAGGAAGTGGGTAAAGAATTTACGCCTAAAAGATTAGTAGAAGGATGTCCAGCGATAAAGAGACTTTGGCAGCAGGCTATAGATACAAAATTTTTAGAGCATGAAGCAAGATTATTTCTCTGTTCAGTCCTGTCCTATTCGGAAGAGTCTATAAAGTTTCTTCATGGTATACTTAGCAACTGCGAAGATTATAACTATGAAAAAAGTATGAGTCATATAAACGATTGGATAAAGAGAAGACAGCTTGGCATTGGCGGTAGGCCATATACTTGTGATAGGGCAAATTCTGTGGGCGTTGGATGTGGTGATTGTTCTTTAGATAAAAGAAATAAGTGGATAAAAATTGGAGATAGATACGTAGAGACGGATGAGCCATCTTCTCCATCTCCAGTCAGATTTGCTTACGTTTCAGTTTCGAAAGGAGGTGAATAATATGGCAGAAGTAAAAGATCCAGATGATGTAATTGGAGTATGTTCAGAGTGTCACTCTGATCAGCCAGATAAATATATGTACGCAAGCCCCTTTGCACAGGATGGTAAGCCGGTCCCATGCAAGTATTGTGGTGGGGTTGTTATAATTACGTATAGAGAAACCAGAGATGACGCACTCAGAGACTCTGATGGCGGTAGAGGAATTTAATGAGAAATTGGACTAACCTACATAATCACACCGTCTATTCTATGTTGGATGGCCATGGTGATATAGAGCAGTATTTGGATAGGGCCAAGTCTTTGGGCATGTCTGGAATAGCTACGACTGATCATGGCAATATCCACTCTTGGCTTGATTTCTACGATGCTGGTCAAGCAGTTGGTGTTAAGCCGATTCTTGGGTCAGAATTGTATCAGGCAAGAAAAACTAGATTTGACAAAGATGAAGAAGAGAGATCTGGTCCAGCAAAAAATGAATGGGAGCAAAGAGGTCCATATCATTTAACTATGTTAGCAAAGAATAATACCGGCTATCATAACTTAATAAAAATATCTTCCATGTCTTATCTTGAGGGTTATTATGTGAAGCCTAGAGTTGATCATGATCTCATATCTCAATACAGTGATGGCCTAATAGTCCTTTCCGGATGCCTAAATGGTGAGGTGGCTCAAGCCCTCCTAAGAGGTGACTACGACTATGCGCTAAAGAGCGCTGCAAAGATGCAGGACATAGTTGGTAAGGAAAACTATTTTATAGAAGTACATGATCACGGTCTTGCGGAGCAAAAAAAGATTATGAATCAGCTCGTCAGCATAGCTGAGACTATAGGCGCTAGAGTTGTTCCAAGCGGCGATTGTCATTATGTACACAAGGAAGACGCACGTGCCCATGACATAATGCTATGCGTGTCTACTAACTCAAATATACATACTGAAAATAGATTTTCTTTTGATGGTGATAATTTCTACCTTAAGTCTTTTGATGAGATGTCTAAAGTATTTCCAGAAGATTGGTTAGATAACTCCATGCACGTGTGTGACATGGTTGATGTTGACCTTAGTTTTGGTGAGATTTATTTTCCAGATTTTCCAATACCAGATGGCGAAACATCAGTCCAATACTTCGAGAGACTTGCGTGGGAAGGCTTAAAGACTAGGTATGGTGACCCTCTTCCTGGGGAGATAGTATCTAGGGCCGAGCACGAAATAAAAGTAGTAAAAGATATGGGATTTCCAGAATACTTTTTGGTAGTCTCCGATCTCGTTAAGTGGTCTAAAGAAAATGATATTAGGGTCGGCTGGGGTAGAGGTTCTGCTGCAGGCAGTGTTCTTTCTTATGCGTTTGAGATTACCAATCTTGATCCGATTAAGTTTGGCTTAATGTTCGAGAGATTTTTGGTAGAAGGCAGAAAGTCTATGCCGGATATCGACCTAGACTTTGATGATAGATATAGGGATAGGGTAATTGATTACGCTAGAACTAAATATGGTGACGACAAAGTTGCCCATATATGTACCTTTAATAAGACTGGCGCAAGACAGTCACTGAGAGATGCGGCAAGAGCCCTTGGTTATACCTTCTCTGAAGGGGACTCTATAGCCAAGAAAGTACCTGCACCTATATTGGGTATATCAAAAAGTCTTTCTGAATGCATGGAAGTAGGTGAGTTTATTGATGAGTATAGTAAAAACCCTATTTCCAAAGAAATAGTTGATACAGCATTTGGGCTAGAGGGCATAGTTAGGCAGACAGGAATGCACGCTGCAGGGATAGTTATATCCCGAGAGTCCTTGACGGAATATCTGCCAGTAATGCAAAAGGGAGTAGATAATCCAATCATAACCCAATGGGACATGGGTAGGGTGGAGCAATGCGGAATATTGAAGATAGACTTTTTGGGACTAAGAAACCTAGGTGTCATAGACTCTTGTATTAAGCTGGTTGCAAAAAATAGGGGCATAGAAATAGATGTTGATGCTATCCCCATAGATGATCAAAAGACTTTTGATGAACTGTGCAAGGGTAATTGCATGGGTGTTTTTCAGTTGGAGTCATCTTCAATGAGAGAAATGATGATCTCACTTCAGCCAAGATCCATAGAAGACATAATGGCCCTCATATCCCTACATAGGCCTGGGCCGATGGGCTCTGGTATGGATAGGGAGTATATAGACAGAAAGCACGGAAGAAGTAAGGTTTCATACGAGCACCCCAAGTTGGAAAAAGTCTTAGCACCCTCGCTAGGGATCATGCTGTACCAGGAAGACGTGCTTGGTGTTGCTAGAGAATTGGCGGGATTTACTTCAGCTGAAGCCGATGACTTAAGAAAAGTAATTGGTAAAAAGTTGATGGATAAAATACCATTGATGAGATCAAAGTTTGTCGAAGGCTGTCAAAAGTACTCTGATCTAGATGATTCTAAGTCTAATAAAATATTTTCAGATATAGAATATTTCGGTGGCTATGGATTCAATAGGGCTCACGCAGCAAGTTACGCTATGGTTAGTTACATAACAGCATATTTAAAGTCAAACTATACCGTAGAGTATATGGCAGCTCTGATGAGTTCTGTCGTTGGGAATAAAGACAAGCAGGCACTGTACTTGTCTGACTGCAGAAAGTTGGGAATAAAAGTCCTTGCTCCGTCTATAAATAAATCAAAAATAGATTTTGAAGTCGTTGATGAATCTACTATAATATTTGGTTTCTCTGCAGTTAATGGGATAGGTGCGTCAATAGCAGAGTCTATTGTCGGATGCCAAGACAGTGCTCATCCTTTTGTTAATGTTTTTGATTTTTTCAGAAGATGTGACCCTCTCATACTTAAGAAGTCTACGTTAGAGCATCTGGTTAGGGCTGGGGCTTTTGATGAGTTGTATGATAAAGACCAGGACTCTGTTAATAGACTTTGTGAATTAGATGTTCTTGAGTCAGAAAAAAATGAACTTGGGATTTATGTTACTGATCATCCCGTTTATGGTATATGGGATGTAATTAGGCCGAAGATAGATACCGAAATAGTTGATGTAGTTGAGTATCCAGTTGGATCAAATGTCAGAATAGGCGGCATGATTACAGAGCTAAAAACTATCATGACCAAAAAGAATCAGAAGATGTACAAGCTGATACTTGAAGATATATCTTCTGATATAGAGATAATAATTTTTCCTCGAGACGCAGCTAAAATAAATCAAGATAGCTTAAAAAAGGGTTCTATATATATATTCTCTGGAACCCTAACAAAAGATGGTGATGAAGAAGCTTCTCCGGTCAAAATGTTCTATTCTTCCTCTGAGCAGCTTGATTCATCTTTATTTAGGAGCGGTAAGTCTATAGTATTAGAGATGACCGATTACCCTTCGCCTAAGATTATTGAAAAGATATATGATATAATTAATTCAGCAAAAGGTGATAGACCCGTATATATTAAGTGCAATTCGCATAATAGGATTGTAAGTTATAAGTTTAATTCGAATGTTTCATATAAGATGGAGCAGGCTTTAAAAGACATTATTAGTTTGGAGTTATAATGGCAGCTAATGGCACATATAAAAATCCTTCAACAAAAGATTGCTGGAGATTTTGTTCATCTTGCAATAGGTGTGGCGATAAAGGTAAGTACGCAAAGTGCGCAGATTGTAGTGGCAGATACGATCCCTCTGGAAGAATAGATCCTCATCCAGATGACTTCTGCCAGTGTACAGAAGGGGTATTGAGATGGAGAACTCAAGAGGGCAGAGTAATAATAACTAAGTTCAGAAGTGATCCATTTGCCGGTGAAGTAAAGTATCAGAAGAAGTCTGAAGACGAAAGAGACTGGGATTCCTATGTAGCAGACATGAGAGAGAAAATGAATGATCCAAATTGGAATCCAATAACAATTTACGAGGAGTAACTATGTATGAACTACTAGATATTAGTTTGGGAAATTTTAAGATTACAGAATATATCAATAAATCCACCCAAGAGGTTGAAAAGATATATATCCAAAATGGAATAGTAGGCTTCTATGCCTCAGAAGAAGAGATCAAGGATCTTTGCACTCTATTGAATTACTATATAGATATCGAAAAGATAAACGATATTAGATAGGAGAAACTATGTGGCCAAGATTGGAAGATGATCATATGGAAATTGGTGAGACAGGATGGATTCCTGTCGGCCAAGGCTGTTATTTGAACTTTAAAAATAATCATACAATAGATGAAATAGGCAGAGAATTTGATGAAAATGGAGTCATAATCTATGACCCAAATGAAGAGTAGTTCTTAGGAGTAATAAAATAGAAATATTAAACGTAGATTACATTAGTGAATTTAAAAAATTATCTTTAGTAGATTTTTCCTATTCTAGAATAGACACATATAACATGTGTCCTGCAAAATACTTTTATTCTTACATATCAAAAGAGCCCAGGCAGTTTGCACCAGCAGCTGTATTAGGAAATATAGTTCACGAAGTTCTTGAGAATACACTGGACAATAATAAGGAACTGGATCTAGAAGAGCTTAAGTCTGAGTATACTAAAACTATACCTAAGTGGGATCCTACAGGCCTTATACCTGAGCAGCTCCTTGATGCTGGTAATGTCATTATAGATGAATTTTACGATACAAATTCCGGCATGCCGCTGAGCATATACGCCAAAGAAATGGGATTTGAATTAATTATAGGCTCTTATGTTGTTCGTGGTTACATAGACAGAGTAGATGTCACTGGCGATAGAGTTTCAATTATAGATTATAAGACTGGTAAGTGGGAGATTTCTAATAAAGAAATACCAAATAGTCTCCAGCTAGGAATATACGCCCTAGCTGCTCAGGAGATATTTCCAGGAAAAGAGATATACGCAGAAATGTATTATCTTAGATCAGGAAGAAGAAAAGGTCACCTCTTCACCAAAGAAGACATAGAAAGAGTTAAGGTTAACTTAGTTAATTCTATGAATAATATTATAAATGATCAGAACTTTACACCCACATCAAACGGTAGGGTTTGCTCCTTCTGCGATCATGCTAAATCTGGAGCATGTGCTACGGGTGCATTTAGGAACAGTAAAAGGGCATAAAAATAGCGGGGAGCCGATTTCTCAACTCCCCGCTATTTCTAGTAATGAATATCAGAAGTCAGTAACTTCGTTGTCAATTGAATCCTGAATGAGATCGAAGTCTTCGAACTCGGTTACAACTTTAACTGCTCGCTCACGATCAAATCCAGTTGATATTAGATCATTGATTGTCTGCTCGTTGATCTTGTTAACGATGCTGTTGGTGAGTTGGTTAAGTGTATTCATTTTTTGTACCTCTTTCTTAGGTGTTTGTATTTTTTTATTTTCTGTTGTATAATATAAGGTACTCATACGTTTACAAGTGTAAAGGATATCATATGGAACTCAACCTTGTCGAGCCAAAACAGTTTTTTCTGGAAAAATCTTCCTTCAAAAAACATCCCAACATGAATAATATCAGAAACAAAGCGATTGCAACCGAAGTCATCGACAATGATGGGGTTAGGCAAAGGGGATCCGGCAACGCCTACAGGTACACAAAGACTGGGGTTAGAAAAGATCTAGGCATGAGTTTTAGATCCAGTTGGGAGGCAAACTTTGCACGCGTGCTTAATCTGTATAAGGTTGAGTTTGATTTTGAACCTACAGTTTTCCCCTTTCCAATAAAAAGGGGAACAAAAGCCTACACTCCAGATTTTTTTCTTCCAAGAAATGAAGACTGGATAGAAATAAAAGGATATCTAGACGATAAAAGTAAGATAAAATTAAAAAGATTTAAAAGATATTATCCAGAAGAGTTTACTAAGCTTACCTGCGTTATAGGTAAATATTCTAGAGATGCTAAAAACTTTATGAGTGACTTAGAAGTTCCCAAAATTATTTTCTACGAAGATATAAGGGATAATTACTCCGAGTATCTTATACATTGGGAAGGAAAAAAGTGAAGCCAAAGAAAAGTTATAAAGAACAATATTATTCTCTAGAAGAAGAGGAGATGCAAAGCCTGATAGCGCGAGCAAAAACTGGATCAGGAAAAGATCAAGAAGAGTTGGTAAAGGTTTTTAATAATTTCCTCACCAAGTATTCTACAATGCTTTACCACGGAAAGTATAATCTTAATGACTACGATATTCGAAGGTTTATATCTTTATTCATAAAAGATCCTGGAACAAGATTTTCTTTGATGAAGCAGAAGTTCAATTCAAATGTAATAAAAAACGTTAACGAATGTATGCGTGGTATAAATTACATGGCAAAAAGATATGGCGACGAAGAGGACATCAGGCAGACTGTTGATATGACGTTTTTTCAATGTATAGAAAGGTACGAAAGAAAAGGTCCAATTCCTTTTAGTGGTTTTTTGTACAGTTATTTCTTTTATCTCCTAAAGAAAAATGTTGATACCTTTTTAATAGATCAGTTGGGCAGGAAAACCTTCCCTCTGTTGGCAGATGAATCTGGTAGTGATGAAAATTCTGATGAAAACACAGTAGGATTTAAAGCCGACCCTGTGGAATACAGTATGGAGCAAATGCTGTACGCGGATAAGATAGATGAATTCTGGGTCTTGGGGGAAAACAATATGGAACCTTTCAATATCCTGTCGGTTCAAGAGAGGCAACTTTTGAAGTGGAGATATGTAGACGGTATGAGATCTAGTCAAATATCTGCTAGAATAAACGAGCATCCAAACACAGTTAGGGAGCACCTAGTGAAGATAAGAGGTAAGATTAAGGAAGCTATTATGAACGACGATTTTAACGAGTTTGCATTCTTAATCAAAATGGAGAAAAAAAATTGACATACATGCAAGACATACGGCTAACTTTAAATAGCATATTGGGCCCACAACTATATGAGATAACAATGGCATATGCAGATGCTGAGCAGCAAATGAAATATTTTGTTGAAATACCAGAAACTGATGTGATAGATTTGGGTATAGATCAAATAGCATCCTTAGTTGCTAGGACATCAAACGTTTATGGGCGTGCAGCTAGGTTTGCTGGCATAGCTAGAGCTCAGTATAAGATATTAGAAGGTAATTACAAGAAGAAATATAAGGCAAACAAAGTCGGCAAGAATGAAGATGAGAGAGAAGCTACAGCGATGAACGCTGCTGAAGAGGAGTACGCCGCTTTTGTTACTTGCGAGGCTATAGTTGAGCTAGCTGAGTCAATAGAAACCTCCGCAAGAATAGCCTCTGAATCAGCCAGAAAGCTAATGGATAAAATGCAATCGATGCAGATAGCTGCCCACAGAGAGGAAAGAGGCAGCTATTTAGATTCAGATTTTAGTACCTACTAGGAGTTATTGTGTATATAGCGCATTATAAGAGTGTAAATACTTCTGATGAGTTTTACTCAGAAAATAGATCTACACTAGATTTTCCTTTACAGGTAGAATTAAACAGCCTAAGATATTATCTATATAGAACTCTTCAAGTAGATACTCCATCAAAAATGAAAAACTTTAAGGATATGGTTACAAATCATGGTGTTAGATCAGGAATTAATGTTGACTGACGAATGTATAATAAGATTATCTGAGATGAAGGAATATGTAGATGAAAGATTATTGGAATTTTCCAACATATCTGCCAACCTGATTCTTAAAGCAGATGTTCAAGACATTCTACTGGACATATATCAAATACTGGATAGAGACATAACATGAACGTAGAGGTATTTTGCGACGGTGCCTCTAGGGGGCAAGGGCAAAAGAAGTATGGAGAAGCTTCATGTGGAGTTGTGGTATATAGGAATAGGAAGAAGGTTGCGCAGTTTGCAAGAGGCTTAGGTCCCAGAACCAATAATGAGGCAGAGTATGAGGCTGTAATAGCTGGTCTGCTAATATGTTCTATGGCAGATCTGGTTGATCCAATTATTTATACAGATTCAGCTGTTGTAGCAAATCAGGTTAATGGCAAATGGAGATGCAAAAATAGCGCACTTGTACCACTTCTGATGACCATAGAGGAAATAAGGGAAGAATATAAATTTAGAGTTGTCCAAGTACCTAGGGCTTTTGTTTGGGAAGCAGACAGTTTAGCTAAACAGTTCTTAGATCAACTTGAAGAAAGAAGAGAAAGTATATTAAAGGCAACTAAATAATGAGTATTATAAAATATAATCCAGAAAAACCCATTGTCGTAGGTCTTGCAGGTAAAGCCTTAACGGGTAAAACCTCGGCTGCAGAAGCGATAGTTCCTAAAGCAAGAATAATAAATTCAGAGAATGGAATGGTATGGGATCATATATATTTTGCGCTACCGCTATATGAATTAGCGTCTGTTAGAAAGATGGTTAGCGGGTCTCGAGCTATGACAAGACAGATGTATGGAATTCATGATACTTTATATGATCTATTCGGTGGCTCACCGATAGCTAATGTACCTGTATACGAGGAAATGGTTCAGTTGGTTAGAAATGTATATGACCTACCTATAGAGCCGGAGGGAATTAAGCCTAGAAGCTTCTTGCAGAAAGCGGGTGACCTATGTCGTGCTCAATATATAGACTGTTTTGCTGATTGGGCCATAAATAAAGCTAGATCTATTCACTTTGAATATGTAAGATCTCTGCAGGAGGATGTAGAGCCATTGCCAATGTCGGTGATAATATCCGACGTAAGAATGCTAAATGAGGCAGAGGCAATTAAAAATCACGAAAATGGCATACTGATATGCTATACTGCTTCGGAAGAAGTTAGGAGAGACCGAATGATGCAAAGAGATGGAATGCTTATGACTGATGAGCAATTAAATCATATCTCTGAGCTGCAAATGGATGAAGTTTGTTCCATGGCTGATTTAGTTATGGATACAGATGACAAGAGCATTGAAACCCAGGCGGCATTAACGTCTGAGTTCGTTCGTAGTTCGGTAGGCGTGTATGCCTAAGATAGTTCCATCAGCATTCGAGCAGTCAGACAATCATTCTATAGAAAAGGTGGTACAGATTTTGTCAAGCGAAATGAGCATATCAACAAATCCAGTTTTTATATGCGGCGTCAATAGAAAAATTAATATAGGAAACTTTGAAAATATAGATGTGTATGCAGGTATAACTCTACCCATGTCAAACGTCTCCCTTGAAGATAAAGAGGCCTTGCAGGCAGCTGTTGAAGAGGCGGCAGCATATGGTTTTGGTTTAGTTTCTAAGGAAACTGGAGAAAGATATTTACTAATAAAAGAGTCACAACAAGGAAGTTAATCATGAATTTTATTAAAAAGTTATTTGGTAAAAAAATACCTAAAAAAATACCTGAAGCTCACATAGAACCAGGTCAAACACCATGTCCCAATTTAGAAGGTAAAAAAGGTGGCTACGACTTGGATGATAAAGGTGAAGTAGTCTCAGAAGAGGCTGTGATTGATAGTACGGTGCCCAGCAAGGTTGAGTCAGCTGTCAAGAAAAAGCCTGGAAGACCTAAGGGGTCCACATCAAAAAAGACTCCTTCAAAGAAAACACCTGCAAAGAAAACGCCTTCTAAAAAAAGCTGACTTTCAAACAAAATGGAGAGGGGCAACCCTCTCTTTTTTGCTATGTGCACTTACTATAATAATTAATGCGTTTTTGAAAGGTGTTATTATGGCTGACAAAAAAGGTTTCGGGATGAAGACATCCTCAATTAATAATTATTACAAGCTTTTAGCTGACGCCAAGCCTAATTTTCAAGATTTAAAAGTTACTCCACCAGAAGCGGTTCCGGGTAAAAGGAAAATTAAAAAGAATAAAGGCTGACAAATGGCTATAAAAAAGTTTGTCTATATTAGTGGGCCAAGAATGGGTACTAATAATCAAAAATCTAACGGACCAGTTGTTAAAACTGGATATAAAAAACGTAAGAAAAAAAGGAAGAAATAATGGCCCAGAAAAAAGATCCAAGGCTAGCTAGAGCTGGCGTATCTGGCTTTAATCAGCCTAAAAGAACTCCTGGTCATCCAACTAAGTCACATGTAGTTGTTGCTAAAGTTGGCGATAAAGTTAAGACCATTCGTTTTGGACAACAGGGTGTTAAGGGATCTCCTAAGAAAAAAGGCGAATCTTCTTCTTATGCAGCCAGGCGTAAGTCTTTTAAGGCACGCCATGCAGCTAACATTAAAAAAGGTAAGATGTCCGCAGCGTATTGGGCCGACAGGGTCAAGTGGTGAACGGCATGGAGGCAGTAATTGTTGCAGCAATAGCTGCAGTGGGTGGAGTTATTACGGCTTTAGTTCAGAAGAGTCGCAAAGAAAACAGGGATGATCACAACGTCGTTGCCGGGCTGGTAAGTGG
>Ga0181592_10000451_pt1 | contig 31581 bp, 30 predicted proteins | sample 071ome_20_FD_133755 | JGI IMG/M metagenome (GOLD analysis project Ga0181592, IMG submission 133755) | Coastal salt marsh microbial communities from the Groves Creek Marsh, Skidaway Island, Georgia - 071412BT metaG (megahit assembly) | ecosystem: Environmental > Aquatic > Marine > Intertidal...
CCGCCCACTTTGGGATAGTATCCAGCCCTTCCATTTCCTCCGCACTCAATCACCAAAGCGGCACTTTGCTGACTGAAACCATTCTTCAAATCTTCAAGGCTGAGAGTGAGCGTCTTCTCCACCACTCCATCGATGGTCAACGACCAATCGCCCACCTTGCCGGAGATTGCACGTTCAGGAATGAGACCGTTGTTGCGGACAAAGTGCCGGTGATTGGGAGTGACCGGATCATCGAGCAAAGTGGCGGTCGCCTCGGCATTGACTGGTTTGTCGCCGAGCAAACGCAACTCTTCCTTGCCCGGCCACCCCTTCTGAATTGCTTCCTGCCCAAGGGCGGCTGGGAACAAACCGGTGCGCAACAATTGATCCTGAAACACGATCGGTGCCCCCAAAGCAGCGGTCAATCCTGTTAGAAATTTTCGCCTGTCGGTGAGTTTGGCGCCGCGGGTCAATTCAGTCTTCATCCTCGGTGATTTCATATGAATGTCATGCGAGACTATTCCATCTCTTTGAAAAAGTCCAACTCATCCCCTTGTGAATCAGGTTTGGAAAGAACTTCGCCCCCTATGAGATTCAGAAAGGCGGGTTCGTCGAGAATGTTCACGCCCATTTTCTGAGCTTTCTCCAGTTTCGAACCCGCGGATTCGCCGGCCAAAACATAATCGGTCTTCTTGGAAACACTGCTGGACACTTTTCCACCGACGGATTCGATCTTTTCGGAAGCTTCTTGTCGGGTCAAGGTCGGCAAAGTTCCGGTTAAAACCCACGTCGTCCCTGCCAGCGCATGCGAATCCCCGGCTTTTTCGGCAGCTTGATACAGGCTCGATTCCATGTTCACACCCGCTTTTTCAAGTCGACGAAGGAGGTCCTGATTTCGTGCATCTGAAAACCAATCCACCAAACTCCGGGCAATCACTTCACCGACATCATCCAGCGCAACCAATTGATCCATACCACATTGAATCAAATCATTCATGTTGGCAAAATGCCTGGACAACGATTTGGCGACGCCTGCCCCCACGTGAAGGATTCCAAGTCCGAAGAGGACACGCCACAAATCACGCGATTTGGAAGCTTCAAGTCCGTCGATAAAATTCTGAGCAGACTTGTCACCCATGCGTTCCAGGGAGGCCACTTCCGATTTGCTCAATCGATAGAGCTCTGCAACATCCAGGACCAGCCCGCGAGCAGCCAATTGTTCGACCAACTGTTTCACCAACACAGTCCCACCACCCTCGATATCCATGGCCTTCCGTGAACACCAATGTTCAATCCGCCCGCGTACTTGTGCGGGACAATCCATGTTCGGACAACGCCAGACCGCTCCGGCCACACCGGATGATTCCATTTTAACGGCCTTGGAGCCGCATTCAGGACAAGTGGTAGGAAAGACGTAAGCACTTAAACCCTTCGGACGCTTTTCGGTTATAACCCGCACTACAGCGGGAATGATTTCACCCGCTTTTTCAATCATCACCGAATCTCCCTCGCGGATATCCTTACGCTCGATTTCATCGGCATTGTGCAGGGTGGCGCGACTGACTGTCGATCCACTGACCAAAACAGGTTCAAGATCGGCTACGGGAGTCAATGCTCCGGTCCGACCGACTTGAATGAATATTCGTTTGAGCTTCGTCTCCGCTTGTTCTGCTGCAAATTTATAGGCAATCGCCCAACGCGGCGCTTTGGCAGTGGTCCCCAGGCTTTCTCTCAAGGCGATGTCATTCACCTTGATCACTGCGCCATCGGTTTCGTAGTCCAAGGTATGTCGCAAGGTATCCAGTTCCTCCAGAACAGTTGCCAGGGATGAAGCGTCGCTACAGATCCAGGTTTTCGGAGGAGTCGGTAAACCAAGGGTTTTCAGGTAGGTCAGCAAATCGGATTGTGTTTTGGGAAAGGTGTCATCCTGACCTTCCACCGCACCCAGACCATAGATCACGATATCCAAGGGACGCTTGGCGACGATGGTTGAATCCAGCATTTTCAACGATCCCGCCGTGGCATTGCGTGGATTGGCAAAAGGTTCATCCCCCTCCTGCACTCGACGCTGATTCAATCGTTCAAAACCAGAACGTGTCATGAATACCTCACCGCGCACCTCCAATACCGGAGGGACAGTTGCCCGATCTTCAGCCAATTGGTAAGGAATCGATCGAACGGTCAGGAGGTTGGCGGTGACATTATCTCCTGTGGAACCATCACCACGGGTGGCTCCCAGGACCAACTGACCTCGCTCATATCGAAGCGTGACGGCCACCCCATCCACTTTGGGCTCCACCGTCCAATCCAATGCCCGGTCTGGAACAAGCTTTTGAACCCGCTTGAGGAACGCCACCAATTCCTCCTGGGAATAGGTATTGTCCAAACTCATCATCGGAACAGCGTGGGAAACGGTTTCGAAACCTTCCAAAGGTTCCCCTCCCACTTTTTGAGTCGGTGAATCGGGCGTTACCAAATCAGGAAATTCGGATTCGATATCCTTCAGAGCCCGGTAGAGCCGATCATATTCCTGATCAGATACCGCCGGCCTGGCCTGAACGTAATAGGCATAGTCGTGCCCTCTTACGATTTCGCAAAGTTCACGGTGTTTGATCTGGGCTTCTTCTTTCGTCATCAGAACTGGACGGTAATAGGGAATCCGCCAATGCGGCAAACGGATTTTACGATCTTTTAAGGAGACGAAACATATACGTCATGTCCTTTCAAAAAACGCTTCGATACAAGATGCCACTTCAGTCGAATCGATCGAGTCTTGATCAGGCAGCCATTCAGCATTTCCGCTGAGCAAAACCGGATAATGTCGTTTATCTTCAGGGCGGGTACCATGCGAACCTTTGATCAAGCCCGCATCCAGAGGAATCACATCCATCAACATCCGAAAACCAAGTTTCTTCTGCAACAAACGCCAGGCGATTTTGAGTTTTGGGAATGTCAGGGATGGATCCAGAAACAACTCGACCGGATCATAACCCGGCTTGCGATGAATATCGACACATCGGGCAAAATCGGGCGCCCGGTCATCCTGCAGCCAGTAGTAATAAGTAAACCAGGCCCAATCTTTCGAAAACACCACCAGATCCCCGGCGCGTTCGTGATCCAGTCCATTATCCTTTTTTTCATCCGCTCCCCACACCCAATCCACTCCCTCAGTAGACTCGAGAAGACGTCTCACCTCTGATAGCTGCGATGAATCTTGAACGTGTACATGAGCCACCTGATGATCAGCCACCGCAAACACTTTGGAAGCGCCAAAATCAATGAGTTCCCTGCCGAGTTCTTCCTTGATGGTCAACCACCCTTGCTCCCGAAACAGTCGGTTGAGATGAATCGGTTTTCTTACCGGCGTGATGCCATACTCGGAGAGGACCAAAGACCCCACGCCCCGGTTTTCCAAAAAATCCACCAAATCACCCACGATGGTATCGATGCGTGCAAGATCTTCCGGAATGCATGGATGGTCAGGCCCGTACCGTTGCAAGTTGTAATCGAGGTGTGGCAAATAGACCAGATTCAGTGAGGGTTGAAATTTCTTTTCCACCCATCTGGCCGAATCGGCAATCCATTGTGACACAGCCTGAGGTGGCCCCTGGGGAGTATCCATACCGGCAGCCGGCCCCCAAAAAGTGGGGAACGGAAACGGACCCAGTTCCTTTTTAACTTCAGGGCGAATGTCGTATGGCCAGGTGTATATATCAAAAACCTTTCGTCCGTCAGCCGGATACATGGGCCTGGGTGTCAGGCTGTAGTCGGTGGAGGTATACATGTTGTACCACCAAAAGACTTTGGCGCAGGTAAACCCGGAATCACGCGCTTTCATTCGGTCCCACACCTTTGGAGCTTGAACCAGTTGATTGGGTTGCTTCCAGAACTGGACTTCCGCCAGATCTCTGTTGTACCACCCATTGGCAACAATCCCATGTTGAGAAGGAGTCAGCCCGGTAAGATAATTGGACTGCGCCGTGCAGGTCACTGCCGGGAGAGCCGGATCCACGGAACAAATTCCTCCACTTTGCTTGAGCGAAGAAATCCGGGGCATGCCCCTATCAATGAGGTCCGCAGTGAGGCCAACCACATTGATCACCGCCAATCGTTTCATGAAGAGAAAAAGGAATAGAAATCAGGAGTGCGCAACAACAATCTTATTGGATCTGCTCTGATAACGATCGCGTAACATATGCATGGCCTGGGTCATTTTTGGCACATTGATTTCATGCACTTCCACTCCGTTGCCAATGCCTTCGAGCAAAGTGATTGTCAGTTGCCCTCCAAGGTGTTCGCGGAATTCTTCCAAGCCCTTGAGCACTGTCAAGTTCCCATCGCTGCTCGTGTAATGCAATTCGTTGGAGTAGAGCTCAAACCCAAGGTTTTCGAGCAAAGCAAGAATCCTGTCCACTTCGGTTTGTTTCAGCATACCAATCAATCCGGCATAAATGACATCGAGTGAAATCCCAATGGCGACAGCTTCACCATGTCGGATGGAGTAACTGGAAAGTTGTTCCAACTTATGGGCGGCCCAATGGCCGAAATCCAATGGTCGGGCGGAACCAAATTCAAAAGGATCACCGCTGTTTGCAATGTGATTCATGTGCAGTTCGGCGCAACGATACACCAACCGATCCATGGCATCGGGTTGGAACCGCGCCAGATCTTCCGCATTTTCTTCCAATTCAGCAAAGAACTCTGCATCGCGAATCAGTGCTACTTTCACTGCTTCAGAGTATCCACCGCGTTTATCTCGATCGGAAAGTCCCTGCAGCCAGGCCGAGTCATTGATGACAGCAAAAGGCGGAGCAAAGGTTCCCACAAAATTCTTCTTACCAAAGGCATTGATACCGTTTTTGACCCCCACACCTGAATCGGCCTGACTCAGGGTAGTCGTCGGAATGCGAATATGCCTTACCCCGCGGTGAGCTGTCGCGGCAGCGAGCCCCACCATATCCAATAATGCCCCGCCACCAATGGCGATCACGTAGGAATGTCGATCAATATGGTATCGATCGATAGGAGATTGGATTTCAGAAACATGAAAGTAGGAATTCTTTACGCGCTCGCCACCTTCAGCAATGATGGTGGGGCACACAAGGTCCACGTCTTTCCGCTTGTCGAAATATTGATGGATCGCCCCACAAAGCTCGGGGTAGGCTCGAACCAATCCATCATCAGCTATCACCAGTACTTTGACGGGCTCGGATTTGAAATCTTCGGTGAGTACATCATGAAGCGCCGGGTTGTCGGCGTCAAATACGCCCTTGGTAAACAACACCCGATGCCGATACGACACTTGGACCTGACGTTCGATCTGGATCACAGAAGTTAATTTGACTGGAAAATTTGGCTTAGACCAGCAAAAAGGTCAGTTTGAACTCTAACTCTTTACCCTGCAGGTCAGGACATATCGGAGAACAAATCCAACTGTGGTGATGGCTCGAGCTTCTTGAGTTTGTCCCTCTCCGCCCGGTGACGTGTTTTCAACTTTGCCTGTCCGGCGGGTGACAACTCCGTTTCCTCCAAGTTGCCAAGGATTTGTTTGGCCCGCTGAATCACATCCAGGGGAACACCCGCCAATCTCGCTACCTGAATGCCATAGCTTTTGTCTGTCCCACCGGGAAGGATCTGATGCAGGAACACCACCTTGTCATTCCACTCTTTGACCGCGACGTTGTAATTACGAATGCGTTTCAGCTTATGAGCCAATTCTGTCAGCTCATGATAATGTGTTGCAAACAGAGTTTTAGCTCCAACTTGATTGTGTAAATACTCCACGATGGACCAGGCCAGACTCAAGCCGTCAAACGTGCTGGTTCCCCGACCGATCTCATCCAAAATCACCAAACTCCTTGAAGTCGCGTTATTCAAAATATTTGCCGTCTCACTCATCTCAACCATAAAGGTTGATTGCCCCCTGGAAAGATCATCACTTGCGCCGATTCGAGTAAAAATACGATCCATCACGCCAATCGTAGCAGACGTCGCAGGTATGAAAGATCCTGTATGAGCCATCAAAGCCAACAAGGCGGTCTGACGAATGAACGTGCTTTTACCTGCCATGTTTGGCCCTGTGATCAGCGCAATCTGTTCTTCATCTTGGCCTAGACTCGAATTATTCGGCACAAAGCGCTCACCGTGCAACGTTTGCTCCAAAACGGGATGGCGTCCCTGCTCAATGACACATTCCCCACCATCTGTTATCCTGGGACGGCAGTAATCCTGCATGCGAGCCAACTCGGCGAAGGAACTCAAAACATCCAAATCAGCTATGGCAGTGGCGGTTTCCTGAACCTGATTCAGGTAAGTCAGCACTTTCTCCCTGACCGCCAGAAAAAGTTCGTACTCCAATTTGGAAGCACGCTCCTCGGCACCCAGAATTTTACCCTCCACTTCTTTGAGTGATTCGGTGATGTAACGCTCCCCATTGGCAATGGTTTGCTTGCGGATATAGTGTTCAGGGACTTTATCCAAATGAGTCTTGGTCACTTCGATGAAATATCCAAAAACTGAATTAAACTTCACCTTAAGCGAAGGAATATCGGTGCGTTCAATTTCTTCAGCCTGGAATTTGGCTATCCAGGCTTTTCCATCCTTTTTGGCGGATTGAATCTCATCCAAGTCAGCATTAAAGCCATGACGAATCAAATTCCCCTCCTTGAGTGTTGCGGCCGGTTCATCGATGATGGCATTTGCTATCAGTTGCACCAGGTCAGGCAGGGTGTGCATCCTTTCCACCAACTCTGACAATAAACATTTGGGTCCAACACCATCCACAGGCGTTTCAATGTCCAACTGTGGTTCGGAAATATCGGTATGACAGTCCAACTCACTCAAGATGGACTTTAGCGCAGGAATGGATTCGAGTCCGCATTTTAAACTAATCAGGTCACGAGCATTACCGGACCCGATACTCAATCGGCTCATGGTTCGTTCCAAATCTCTTATTGCCTTCAGTGAAGATCTGAAAGAATCCAACGATTCCGAACGATGCATCCATGCCTGAACTGCGTCCTGTCTTTTCGTAATTCCTTCTCGATCTGAAAGTGGGCAGGATAACCATTCTTTTAGCCGACGAGCCCCCATCGGTGTGACCGTTTGATTGACTGCCGAGAAAAGACTTTGAGAACTTGCTGATTTCTGACTCGATTCCAAGATTTCCAAATGCCTGAGAGTCACAGAATCCAACACGACAAATTCGGTTGGTTCATATGTGGTGATTCGAGTCAAATGACGTACATCACGCCGTAGCTGATGAACGAGGTAATGCAAAATGCCTCCGGCAGCCCCTATGGCACTTTGTTTTTGTGTTAAACCATATCCGTCCAGTGATTTAACCTTGAAATGTTCAAGCAGTGTAAAGGTGGCAGTATCCGGTTGAAAAACCCAATCCTCATATTCACTGACAACAGCTTTCACCTCAGACAACAGCTCTTTGATCTGCGAATCATCGGTAGGGACAATGATCTCCGAGGGTTGCATTCGCTGAATTTCGGTTAGGACTTCATCAGCACTTCTCAAAAAAGCTGCGCTGAAGTCCCCAGTGGTCAAATCAACGAAAGACACTCCGTAGCTCTTTTGAGATCGAAAAACGGAAGCCAAATAATTGTGCGATTCGGAAACCAACAACTTTTCATCAAAATGTGTTCCGGGGCTGATGATTTGAGTGACGGCTCGCTTAACTAATTTCCCGGGTTTGGCCTCTTCCACCTGCTCACACAAAGCTACCTTTTTGCCAGCCTCAAGAACCTTTGATATATAATTTGAAGCCGCGTGAAAAGGTATCCCACACATGGGGGTGGATCCCCGTTTGGTCAGTGCCACATTCAAGATACCCGCACCTATCTGAGCATCTTCAAAAAACATTTCGTAAAAATCCCCCAAACGAAACAGCAATAAAGCATCAGAGGGTATTTCAGCCTTAATGGTTCTGTATTGCTCCATCATGGGAGTGGAACTTTTGCCTTTTGCCATGTCCTGATTAAACTACAAGAATGCGACGGTACAAAAAACAAAAAAAGCGCGAGATATACTCGCGCTTTTTTTGGAATTAAATAAGCAAATATGAGATTACTTACGGCGGCGAATGTAGCCAAAGCCGAAAAGTGAGCCGATGCCCATCAGAGCCAGAGCAACTGTTCCAGGTTCAGGAACGGCAACCACCTGAGCTGCAAAGTTTGCAGTAGCAAAAGGAATCTGCTCCAAAGCCCAGTCACCATTGGCGTTCTGCACCCACATATCATCGAAGCTGGAACCGACCAGTGGCGGGTTACGAAGCAGAAGGCCTACGTCTTGAGTGCCTTGGATGTCGTTAAATTCGATGGTGAAGGTGAAGAAGTCGCTGCCCAAAGGCACCGAAATCCCAGTCACTTCAACGGTGTTGAAGTCAGCGGCCAGGTCGAACGCACCACTCTGGAAGAGGGTAGTGCCCGGGGCACCGTTGGCTCCATCGTTAGCGTGGAAACGGACAATTCCGGTTCCGGCAGCTTCGGAAGAATAGTATTCCAAGCGAAATTCTGTGACAATGTTGGCATCACCTGCCAAGTTTATCTGGTCACCAAATTCCAACGAACTATCCGCGGGCGAAAATCGGCCCAACACAGGATCGGAGGAATTATCATAGGCTACAATTTGAGCTTGTGCTGTATTAATTGCGGCTGCGGCTGCAATGGCACAAACTAACCCCTTTAACAAGTTCTTACTGGTTCTCATATTTGCGTTTATCTTGTCAGTTGCTAATGCTTCTACTTCAAATTAATGGAACTACAAAGGCAAATCCCAATCTGTAATACCTCGCAGGTTACGCTTCTCGCTCCCTAATGTCAAGAGATAAAAATCACCTTGTTCACAGTTCGGAATGCATGAGTCAAACACAGACTCTTTTTCCTCCAAAGCTGACCCGAACTTACTCATAATCCAATAGATGTCAAGCGAATATTAATCCATTTGACTTCCCATAATTCGGGTTATCTTGCCAGTAAATGGACACACACTCCAAATTTGTTGGCTATTTGCTGTGGATTTTCGGATTTACCGGTTCACACAGATTCTATCTCGGCAAACCCATATCCGGCACCATCTGGCTTTGCACGGGTGGATTATTCCTGATTGGCTGGCTCGTGGATGTCTTTCTGATTCCCGGCATGGATCGGGAGGCGGATCGTCGATTCACTCCAGGAACGGCCAACTATACCATTGCCTGGATATTGTTGACTTTTTTTGGGTATTTGGGGCTGCATCGACTTTACCTTGGTAAAATCAGCGGAATAGTCATTTTAATAAGCACTTTACTAGCCGCGGTCTTTCCTCCATTTGCACTGATCAGCCTGATATTTATTGTCGTAGATTTCTGGACACTCAACGACCAGGTCAGCGCAAAAAACAGGAGCCGCTAAAGACTCCCCATATTATGGCGCGGTCAGATTAATCCAAAACTGTCGCCAAGGTATTCTGGAATCCGGATTTCTTGAGTAAACAGCCTGGAAGCTGTTACCCCGGACGCTCAACTGTGCCCGGCCATTCATCTGGTAATTGAATCCCGTAATGGTATAACGTTCTGGCAAATCATCTTGAGCAGGAATGCGCTCTTCCAGAAAGACTTCACCGGCGGTCAGCCAGATCAGACGATCTTCGCTGACTGAAATGCCAACATGGGGGCGATGCAAGTATACCTGCTCCGGATCCTTGTCCCGGACATGGAAAACTGTTCCGAGGATGTAATACTCATCGGCATCCTCTTTTTCCGAAGCAACCACATTCCACCCGAATCCGTCACCGATCCAGGCAAATTGCACAGCATGGACCCAAAAAGGATTGAAACCATCTACTTTGACGGGCGGATGCTGGTTTATTTGCGGATACCATTGATGGTCCACCTCCATTTTATCCCAAATGCCATACCATTTTCCTTCGAACGCCAAAAATGCCTGTTCTGGCTCCAAACCGCGGTTTTCACCTTCTATCGCCTGAAACAGGCGCTTACGTTTCAGGCGGAATCCTTTGACGTTGTTTTCCTTGGCAAGATGATCCCCAACAAGTTTCTGAAATCGCACCACTGCTTCACTGAGTATTTCGGCTTGTGTGAGCCCCGCAGCATTCTTCAAAAGCAGGTTGCGGCGAAATTTTTCCGCCTCTTTGACCCCTTTCTCAAACAGGCTTGAGTCGATGGCCGGATATTCCGAAGGCACAACCCACGACCAATCAGCATTGGAACGAGCAGGCAGAAAACAAACCAACATCAGGAGAAGTATCCTTAAGCGAATGTGAGTTTCGAGCATGCCCTCAACATGTTCCGATATCAGCATCAAGTCAATCCAAGGGGATTGTTTCAAAAGCGAACTTCCAAATAACTTGAAGATGTGGAACATTTGTCGCCATGCTTTCAGCGAAACAGATCATTCGATGAGATAGCCCATGCAAGATTCAAAATCGGCATATCAATCCTCCAATAAAGGACCGCTGTTTTTGGTGGCCCTGACCGTTCTGATTGTGGTTGGTGCGATCGTTTGGTTTCAAAGCGGCACGACAAACTCAGACAAACCATCTCAAGCCATCGTTGTTTACTGTGCGGCCGGCATGCGCAAACCCGTTGAGGAGGCTGCAAAATCTTTCCAGAAGGCATTCGATGTGGAAGTCCGGCTTGATTACGGTTCCAGTGGGGAGCTTGAAGGCAAACTCGAGCTCGAAAGAACCAGCCAAACGCCAAGGTGCGATCTCTACATCCCGGCGGACCTCTCCTTTGTCGAACGCGTTCAGGAAAAAGGCTTAACCCGCGAAAGTATTCCTCTTGCCCGGTTTGCCCTTATTCTGGCAACTTCCCCTGCCCAAGATGATTTACCACCGGTTCAGTCACTGAATGCGTTGCTGAACAGTGACATTCCGTATGGTATTTGCGACGAAAAAGCAGGCGCTGGAAAAAAGACACGAGAGGTTCTGGACAAATTGGGACTCTGGCGGGACATCCAATCTCAGGCCAGAGTCACCTTTCCCCGTGTCACCGAATTGGCTGGCGCGATCAAAACTTCGGAAACGGTTCAATCAGGATTTATCTGGGATTCGACCGCCAGGCAGTTTGGCCTGGAGATCAAGGAACTCCCCGAAATCACAGACAACACCTCCGATATCTCCGCCAACGTGACCACCACCAGTCAAAACCCAACCTGGGCTTTGCGTTTTGCCAGGTACCTTGCCGCTCCGGACAAAGGGGCCCCACTCTTTGAAAAACACCATTTCACCCCGGCTGGCGGTGATGCATGGGAATTGGAACCGGAAATTGTGTTCTACTGCGGCGGAGTGAATCGAGATGCCATCACATCCACACTGAACCGGTTTCAGGAAAGAGAAGGCTGTGTGATCAAAACTCAATTTGCGGGTTGCGGCACCATTGTCGGCAGCATTCAATCAGGCCGACTGAACCTCCCGGATGCCTTCATGACCTGTGACACCAGTTATATGTCCATGGTGCAAGGTGATTTTGAACGTGCAACCGACGTATCCAGCACCCATATCTGCATGCTGGTTCGCAAAGGAAACCCCAAACAAATCAAAACCCTGCAGGATCTGGCCAAACCCGGCATCGCCATCGGAACCACCGATCCTCAGATGAGCACCCTGGGCGCACTCAGCCATGCAATTTTTGAGGACATTGGGATCAAACCGGCCCTCAATGAGCAGCAATCCATCATCGTCACCTCCCCAACCGCGCATGAGCTGATCCTCCAAATGGAAGGACACGACAAATTGGATGTGGCGCTCGTCTATGAAGCCAATTGTCAGCACCTCGAAAGCAACGTCGAAACAGTGCCCATCGATCACCCTCTCGCCTTGGCCACTCAGAACATAGCAGCAGCACGCCAAACCCGTTTTCCAAACTTGATGGCACGACTCATGACCGAAGTTCTGTCCGCCGAATCCAAAAAATCATTCACCGAACACGGGTTCCAATGGGAAGCCCCCTCCTCCCCTCACCCATGAAGCAAGCGGAAGGTTCTTCACATGCCACACCAGGCAACACGGTGAATGCCGGGTTCAAAGTCGGGTCGGATACACCGTTTATCATCGGTCTCTGTTTGTTGGGTGGGTTCTACGTTGCCATGATCCTGTTGATGGTGCTGGCGGATTTACATTTTACGGACGCATCCAGCCTGAAGCAAATCCTGGGCAAACGGGAAATCCAGTTTTCCATCAAACTCAGCCTCATCAGTTGCACCCTTTCCACATTGTTTTCCCTGTGGATCGCCGTTCCGATCGGCTATTTGATGTCACGGTTCCGATTCCGGTTCAAATCGGTCGTGGATACCATCCTGGACATCCCCATCGTGCTCCCCCCTCTGGTTGTCGGTCTGAGCCTTTTAATTCTTTTCAATTACGCTCCCTTCAAATGGCTCAGCAAATGGGTGGTCTTTGAAATGCCGGCCGTCATCCTCGCTCAATTCATGGTTGCCTGCGCCTTTGCGGTGCGCACCATGCGGGTGACCTTCGACCAGATACCACTACGTTATGAACAAGTCGCCATGACACTTGGCTGCAATCGTAGCCAGGCATTCTGGAAAGTCATTTTCCCTCAGACGAAGAAAGGTCTCCTGGCAGCAGGCACACTGGCATGGGCCCGGTCACTGGGCGAATTCGGCCCCATCCTGGTCTTCGCCGGATCGACCAGCATGCGCACCGAAGTGCTGCCAACATCGGTCTACCTCGAAATGCAGAGCGGCAACTTGAAAGGCATGCTCTCGGTATCCATCGTCATGATCCTCCTTTCAGCAGTCGTGTTGATCATGGCCAGACTCTTCGGCATGCAAAGGATCAACGCATGATCAAACTCGACTCCATCCAGCTTCAACAGGGAGAGTTCGTCCTTAAAAACCTGACCATGAAAGTGCCCGGTGGAGCTTATGCGGCGCTGATGGGTAAAAGCGGCTGTGGAAAAACAACCGTGCTCGAAGTCATCTGCGGCTTACGCCCGATCGTGGCCGGCAAGGTGTATCTGGGGAACCGCGACGTGACACACCTGAAACCGGCGGAACGTGGAATCGGTTACGTGCCACAGGACAGAGCTCTGTTTCCAACCATGAAAGTGCGCCATCAATTGGCCTTTTCACTGCAACTGCGACGTCGACCATTGGATGAAATTGCGGATCGAGTCGATGAATTGGCGCAGTGGTTGGAAATTGAACATATCCTGGACCGCATGCCCGACAAACTCAGCGGAGGCGAATCCCAGCGCGTTGCCCTGGGAAGAGCTTTGGCAAGTAAACCGCAGTTGCTTTGCCTGGACGAACCACTGAGCGCTCTGGACGAGGCATTGCATGATGAAATGTGCAACTTGCTATCCAAGATTCATCAGGAAGCAGACATCACCATCCTGCACATTACCCACAGTCGCAGGGAAGCAGAACGACTGGCCAGCCAGCTCTGGCGGTTTCAGGATGGACACGTCACCTTGGAATCAAAGGCATCATAATGCTCCGGATCAGATCATTCTGAGCAAGCAACTAATGGTTGATTCACAAGACGAGGCATAGGAACTTCCAAACAGATTGAAGTGATTCAATTCATGATAAAGGCGGTACAAATGCTTCCTTGATTCGAAACCTTCAGCAAAAGGTTTCTCGGAGGCATACCCTCGATAAAAGGCACCCGAAAAACCACCGAACATATCCACAATACCAAACTCGGCTTCGGCATCACCGTAATAAGAAGCCGGGTCAAAAACGACCGGCACACCATTCTTCAGCGCGGCCATATTACCGGACCATAAGTCTCCGTGGAGCAAAGACGGAATGGGTTCATAATCGGTGAAAAAGGATTCCAACGCCTCCACCAATCGATCACTCCCGGAAAAAACACGCCCTTTGCGCCGGGCCAGATCAAACTGCCACCCCAGGCGATGATCGCGCCAGAAAGTCACCCAATCATCCGAACGCGGATTCGGTTGGGGAGTGCTGCCAATGGTATTGTCCCGTCCCCAACCAAAATAAGGCTGACGAACACGATGCAAACGGGCCAACTGTTGCCCCAGCTCCCGCTGGGAATCGCCGGCACAAGACTGCATCTCCAGAAACTCCGTCACCAACCAGGCGTATCCCCCGCTCACTCCCCAGCCGACAGGGTTGGGTACGCGCAAGGTGTGGGTTGCCGCTATTTGCTCCAGTGCCATACATTCGGACTCAAACATGCCAGCCATCGACTCATGATGCCGTTTGACAAAAAAATCCGAACTGCCATCCGAAATCCTGAAAGCCTCATTGATGCATCCTCCCCCAACGGAATCCTTCCGGATCACAGAAAAAGAACGTCCAACGAAATTCGATATACTGTCACAAACACTTTCCCACATGAGATATGCCTAGCAAGTCATGATATTCAGACAAATATTCATCTGCGTCGAATAAATGATTCCGCCTGATAATGTTCGGAAGCTAACTGATCAATGTGCTGACGATCATTTTCAGTGAGATGCACCGTCGCCCACTCTATTCCGTACTTTTCAACTCCGCTTTGTTTGAGCGCTTGCTGCCAGTCCGGACGCCCCTGCTCCTGAGATATCCCTGGAATCTGAACCGAACCTTGAATGAGCAGTCCCTTTTTGGTTCTTCGTTGAGCGGCTCCTGCCACTTTGAATCCTTTGTAAAGAACGTCATGCATTTCCGCCCCAATGAAACATTGGCCCGGGCCGGAAACAATCGCTTCTTCGGCAAGGGAAGTCTCCAATCCCATGGACCGAAAAGCCGCGTTCACCCACGTATGCATGCGACAATAGCTTTCACATGCCTTCAGCCGATACCACTCGCAGGAAGTCGGAATCGCTACGCTGTAAGTCCAATCACTGACATGGGACACCAAACCTCCCCCCGTAAGTCGCCTCACGAGCGGGCGCACCGAAGTGAGCGAAGCGATTTCTTCGTAGGATTGGAAATAACCAAACGACATCGCTTCCCTGTCCCATCCATAGCAACGCAACACCGGCATGCCGCGTTCTTCCGCCACAGAAAGCAGGTATTCATCGGTCGCCATGTTACCCCATGGAGAACCAAGAGGTGATATGAGGAGGCCCCATTGCATGCCAGGAACTATGATCGAAGCGCACGCTCAATCAAGTTCGGTCTGTTACGAAGGGAAAAAATCCATCAGAATCATCGCATGCAGCGTCCGTTGGAAGCATACCTCAGACAACAAATCGAGAAAGATGGTCCGATGCCCTTTGATCGGTTCATGGAAGCTGCTTTGTACCATCCTGACTGGGGATACTACGAATCCAAGAAAACCGTCATCGGACGGAAGGGCGATTTTCAAACCAGCGTCAGCGTCGGCCCCTTTTTTGGCGAATTGCTGGCCAGGCGGTTTCTGAGTTGGCAACAAAGTGATGAGCCCCGTCAATGGATGGAATGCGGCGCACATCATGGTCAATTGGCCGAGGATATCCTGCAGTTTTTGACCAGGGAAAGCGGAACAAACTCTTCCAGCATCCAATACCTCATCTTTGAACCGTCGGCAAAACGAGAATCCATCCAGCGGGAACGTCTGAAAAAATTCGGCAACAAAGTGACCTGGCTGCGAACTTGGAAGGACGTCCGCAAGCATGATAAGAAGGGAGTCATTTTTTCGAATGAACTGGTCGATGCCTTCCCGGTGAAACGATATGCCTGGAACAAACCGGATGCTTGCTGGCTGGAATGCGCGGTTACCGTCTCAGCGGACGGCTTCGCCTGGACTCAAGTAGAACCCGACACTCCACCGGAACTATCCTGGCTGAACCACGAAGATCAAACAAACATCGAACGCATCCTACCGGATCAATATGTCATCGAATTGGCTCCATCAGCAGACGCATGGTGGCGGCTGGCTGCAGGTGCACTGCGTGAAGGCTATCTGGTGACACTGGATTACGGATTCACCGATTTGGATAAATTCTCAGCCCATCGCACGCAAGGAACACTGAGAACATATGACCGGCACAAATTGGGTGATGACGTCCTGACAGACGTGGGAAGAAAAGATCTCACCGCTCATGTTGATTTTCCCAGTCTGCGACAGATTGGCGAAGACGAAGGGTTGGAGACGGTATCACTGATCTCCCAGGAAAAATTCATGCATGGATGCCTGGAGCAGGCTCTGGCTCAGGGACTCAATCCATCCCCGGATCAGATCCGGCAATTTCAAACCCTGATGCATCCGGAACACTTTGGGAGGGCCTTTAAAGTTCTCATCCAAAAACGCCCAACCGACCGAAGCTAACTGGATCGGGTGGCCGAAGGGGAGGACGAAGAAACGGCGTTCTGCTCCGGAACCTTGTCTCCCGACTGGGAAAGGTAGGCCTCAACAGCGGTGTGGAGAGCCTTGGTTTCCAAACGTTGACGGGGGGATAAATCAGTTTGTTTCCTTAGGGTCTCAAGTTGGGCTTGAGCGGCCGTCAGGTCGTTGGAACGGACGGCGTCCAATACACCCTCAGCCAGCTTGACCGACTCCTCCCCGATCGACTGTGATCCGGCTTGCTGTTCGCTCTGTTCCTCAAATGCCTGTTTGAATCCATATGTATCCACCGGAGCGACAATCTTTCCGCAACCCAGCAAAAGGCAGCAGAGCAACATTCCCATTCCCAACCAAATTGATGTTCCTGATTTCATTTTCCAAAACTAATAACGGCAGGCACGCTGCCAAGTTGCGCATGAGAATGTATCTTTTTCTTTCGCCGCGTCAAACTGGACAAGGACATTCAAGACGTTTTATCATGAATCCATGTCAGGATTGGAAGATCACGCAGGAGATATCGTCAGAAAGTCAAGAATGGGACTCAATGTGCCTGTAGAAACGGTTCTCCAGAAAAGCGGGCTCTCACAAGGAGCTCTGGACCAATTTGAATCCGATGCAATCGTGGACGGCCAGCCGGCCTGGGAAGCCGTATGTGACCTGCTTGAACTGAACCCGGAAAAATTCCAGGACGTGCTCGGTGGATGGATCCCTGATCCAGTTTCTCTGGAATCCATTCCCCAACTGCGCCAGATTTCAACCGACGACGGTGGCATGCAGGTGAATGCGTTTCTGGTTTGGGACCTGAATACCGGAGAAGCCGCCTTGTTCGACACCGGATGGGTAACCGCCCCCATCAACGCTCTCCTGAAAGAATATTCCCTCAACCTGAAGCACCTTTTCATCACCCACCAACACCACGACCACGTCGCCGCCATGACTCCACTGCGCACCGACCACCCGGATATGCAACTTTGGGCTCAGGGACAAGGGGTTCCCAAAAACTGTCAGGTGAGCGATGGACAATCCTTTTCTCTCGGTTCATTAAGCATCGAGGCGAGATGGACTCCCGGCCATGCGGCAGATGGAGTGACCTACATTGTGTCCGGTTTAGCGGGGCAGCACCCGCAAGCAGCCATCGTTGGAGATGCCATTTTTGCGGGATCCATGGGAGGAGCGCCTCAACATTTTGCACTGGCCAAGGAAAAAGTCAGGAAAGTAATCCTTGCTCAGCCCGGATCCACTCTGATTTGCCCGGGTCATGGCCCCATGACCACAGTCGATCAGGAGAACCAACACAACCCATTGTTTTAATGCCAGGATCATTCACCACAGGGACTGAGGACCTAATCATTAGAATCACTTAAGCTTTTGACCGGATTTTGCCCCTTTTTCGTTCTTAAAATGTAAAGAAAATAATGCAAATAGTGCTTGCTCCATGGGTTCTTTTCACTTTCACTAGCCACTCCTTTGGCATGCCATTGGGAAAACCGCCACTGTGTGGCTGATTTGTATTAAGTCATGGATTTATCGTTTATATTCGCCGTTTTGGGTTTTGTACTGGTTGGTGTTTGTTATGCTTCCTTCGCGGAATGGACCTTGCACCGTTACGTGATGCATAAGCCTATCTCATTTTTTCAATACCCTTATAAGGCACACCACTGTGTTCATCACCGCCTCTTCAAAGCGGATCACTCCTACCATCTGGAAGGCCGCAACGACATTGCATACCTGATTCCCATGGCTTGGTGGAATGGTCCGGTCCTGATTGCATTATCTTCCTCACCATGGGCACTCCTGGCTTGGGCGACCAATTTCTGGCCCATGTATATTGGAGTCACCATTGCCATTGCACTTTACTACGCCACTTACGAATATCTTCACTGGTGCATGCATTTGCCAAAGGAACGCATCGTTGAGCGGTCCGGATTCTTTTTCCGCCTCAATGGCCACCACCTGTTGCACCATCGCTACATGCACAGAAACTTCAACGTCGTTTGCCCCCTGGCCGATCTCTTGCTGGGTACACTGATGTTGCGTTCAAAGGTAAAATTTGCTCAAGCAACCGGACCTCACGTTCCTGATGTCCAACCTGTTGCCACCAAAAAGCAGCCCGTGGCGGAAGCTGCGCGCTAGGCAGCGCTGACTCCCCAGCCCCCCCCTACTTCAAAAAGCCTCAGATAGCATTGGCATTCGAGCTGTCGATCTCTAGACTGCCCGCATGCACATTACGGATCTGAATCCATCGGCGGGCATCGGCGCCAGCGGATGGATGGTGGAAATGGAGGGATTTCGCATCCTGCTCGATGCCGGCATCAACCCCAAATTGGTGGGCCGGGAGAGCATGCCGATGTTCGACAAGGTCAAAGACCTGCACGTTGACGCTATAGCACTTACCCATTGCCACCATGACCACGTCGGATCACTTCCGGTGGCATTGAGATATTTCCCCATGGCTCATGTCCTGATGACTGAGCTGAGCTACTTCCTGATAGAACGAGTGCTTCATAACTCGGTCAACGTCATGAAGCGCCAGAAAGAAGAATTGGGCGTCAAAGAATACCCTTTGTTCACGCACCACGAACTGGATGAAATCGCTCATATTTTTCAAGGTTATCGTTATAACAGGGAAGTTGAATGGGCAGCCCCAAGCAAAAAGCGGCGAAACAAACAATCCCCCACCCTGGAATTCTTTGACGCAGGCCATGCTCTGGGATCAGCCGGCATCATGCTTCGCTCGGATCACGAAACATTATTCTACTCGGGCGATGTCTGTTTTCAGGATCAAACCATCCTGAAAGGCGCACGATTTGAAGATGTCTCGGCGGATGTTTTGATTCTGGAAACAACACGCGGAGATCGGCAAGTCCCGGAAGGACAGACCCGAGCAACCGAAATCGAGCGATTGACCAAGGACATCATGGATGTTCTTGAGAAGAAAGGATGCGTCCTGATCCCCACTTTCGCATTGGGCCGCACCCAGGAAATCCTGGCTCATCTGGCCCTGATGACACGCGAGGGCAAACTGAAACCACAACCCATTTTCATCGGCGGCATGGGCCGTGTTTTTACCGAAATCTATGACCTCGAATCCCATCGTGCCCACCGGAATCACACCAACCTCCAGCTACACGAAGCCCTCAACCTGACCGTGCTGGACTACAAACAACTGGAAAAAATCAGGCTCAAAGGGGGACGCTTGTTTGTCATGACCGCTGGGATGATGAACGAAAACACGGCCGCCCATGAACTCGCCCAGAGACTCGCGGGCGAAGAACAGCACGCCATTTTCTTTGTCGGTTACGCCGATCCATCCACACCGGCAGGCAGACTCCGGGCCGCCGAACCGGGCAAGCCCTTCCTGTTCAGTGCTTCGGGAGGCGAAATGACGCGACGATGCCGCATGGAGGAATACGACCTGACAGCTCACGCCAACCGCGATGAACTCCTGGAATTTGTCGGCTCAGTCGATCCAAAAGTAGTGGTCCTCGGCCACGGCGAACCAGAATCAAAAGCCTGGTTCGCCGATCAAATCAAAACCAAACACCCAAAGATCAAGGTCGTCATCACTGACCCCGGAAAACCGGTGGAATGTTGACGAAACAGGTCAATCTTCCAAACGGTCGCAAGCCCACAACAAACCACGGCCCACGGCCAACAGAAATGCTTTGTCACGGAAGGTGGTGTCATTGTGCCCGTATGTCGTGCCAAAAATACGGGTTCCGTCAAAATCATTCACCCACATGACCGGATGCGCCTTGCCGTCGCGTTCGCTGATACTGATCGTCAAGGCCTGAGCGCTGGGCCAAAGCTTTTCGATGATATAAAGCTCGTCCTTGGGAGAGGTCCAATCTTCCGGGAATCCCTTCATGATCGGATGATTCGGAGCCACCACTTGAACGGGGTATTCGTCCTGATGATCATGACGGCGGCTTGTCACTCCCAGAAATTGGCGCCAATCATCGAATGGAGCGGAACGATAAGTATGCATCGCGCAATGAATCACCACGGCAGGCACGCCTGACTTGTGCGCTTCAGTAATGCTTTTGACATATCCTTCGTCCCTGGTATCCGCGAAACACTCGTTGTGCACCACCACATCAAATTTTTTGGCCCAATCAGCATCCTTATAAAGGTCTATCTGCCCCCGGGTGCCGTTACCCCCTTCGTGAATCACCGTCCATTCAATATTGGCATACGGCTTCAAACCGTCCTGTAGAGCCTGAGACTGGACTGTGTAGTTATGGCAACAACCACCGGTCACCAACAAGGCCTTGATCGGTTTGTCACCGGTTTTGTGGTGATCGGCATGCAAAGCGCCGGAAAAGCAAAACGCCCCAGCCATCAGCGCTGTAGCCATCGATAGTATGGAAGTATTTACGGGAAATTTCATGTCGCTACCATGCAAGCACTCGCCGGGAAAAACAAGCCTGCTTTCTATTAACAAATAAAAACCAAAACTGAGAAAAAACTCTGACAATCCAAGATCCGTGTAACCAACAGGAGTCAACAAAACGTCTACCGTAATCAACGAGGCTGATTTCATTCACGCAACCAGTCGGCCCAACTTCGAAATGAGATAGAGGATTCCGTCATGCGAACAAGTATTCATTCCATACAAATTACTACCGCAACTCTATTGAGCTGGACGGCTGCCATACATGGTTCCATCACAACCTTAGCCCATGACGGTCACCCTGCAGGGGCATCCCATGTCGCCGCCAACCAACACCCGCCCGTGCCGGGCAGGGTTCAAATCGAAACCACCACCACCCACCGGATCATCCGCAGTAACGGCATTCCGAATCATGGAGTCGGACAATTTCCAAACCGTAGGAATCCGAACAGCATCCGCGCGCAAAACTACACCTATCGCGTGCCGCTGGCTCCGCAAAAAGCCACCAATCCAATCGAACTCGTCCGTCAACCCTGGGGTATCGCGATCAACGGAGTGCTGTTCGATCCGGGCACGGCTGAATACTGGCGTGGGGATCGTTCTGGAGATTGGAACTACGAAGCACTCAGCGGAAAGGTCAACCTGGGGCTCGATTCGAACCATGCACATGTCCAACCCAATGGAGCCTACCACTACCACGGACTACCCACCGGTCTCTGGAAAACGCTTTCAATGGGCAAACCGGGCATGCACCTGCTTGGGTGGGCAGCGGATGGTTTTCCCATATACGGTCCCTATGCCTACCAGGATCCAGATGATCCCAAGAGCACACTGACCAAGATGAAGTCTTCCTACCAACTCAAACCCGCACCAAGATCCGGAGGGCCGGGAGGAAAACCTGACGGAACTTTCACAGCAGACTATCAATATGTCCCGCATTCGGGAGATCTGGATGAATGCGGTGGAAGAACGGGCGTAACGCCCGAGTATCCTCAAGGCACCTATTACTACGTTTTGACGGAAGATTATCCCTTCATCCCACGCTTCTTTCGCGGCGAGCCCGACCCAAGCTTCCAACGCCGGGGACCGGGAATCGGGCCACCACGGGGACCACGTCAAGGACCTCCCAACCGTGGTCCCGGACAAGGTCGCCGAGGATCACGACGACCGAGGTTTTAGGGCTCTCGTGGTTTCATGAGTCTTTGAGCTTTCTAATGGATAAAGTAGGGACTAAAGTCCGCTCGTGATTGCGTTGATCGATTATGGTGCGGGGAATCTTAGAAGTGTCCACAAAGCGTTGCTGCATTTGGGAGTGGACGTCCGCCTTGTCAGGGAACCTTCGGAATTGGAGGGATGCCCCGGGATTGTGCTGCCTGGAGTGGGAGCGTTTGATGACTGCTCTCAGGCATTGCAGGGTCAATCCTTGATGGAGGCCACCCACAAGTGCATCGAGGAAGGCGCCTGGTTTCTTGGAATTTGTGTCGGCTATCAAATTCTGTTCGAAAGAAGCGAAGAATTTCAGAGCACATCATCTGGTTTTGGATTGTTCAAGGGCTCCGTTGTAAGGTTTCCGGACAAACCCGGCCTCAAGGTCCCCCAAATCGGTTGGAATCAGGTGAAATACACCCATGACGATTGCCCTATTTTCAAAGGCATACCCGACAACAGCCATTTCTACTTTGTGCACAGCTACCATCCCAAACCGGAAGATGCGTCCATCATTGCGGGAGAAACGGATTACGATGTAACCTTTGCCTCAGCGGTGTGGAAAGACCGGGTGTTTGCCACCCAGTTCCACCCGGAAAAAAGTCAGTCTGTTGGACTGCAACTGCTGAAAAATTTTGTGGACTTGGTCTGAAACCGATCCAACATCACCTGGCATCTCTTGATCTCGAAATAGCAACAAGAACCATGCCAAATCCCACCACAATGCAGCCACCACGATAAAAGGGGCTCATGGGGGCTGGTTTTAAGTTGACCGAAGTCATATCCGTTGACGTCATGATCTTGACCACTTGATTCCTGGCCAAATGATCACTGATGGCCGGACCAAGGATCAGAATTCCGCCGACAATGATAAGCGCGATGGCTACTGGACTCTTCATAGGGATAATGTCGAACCTACCTTCTTATTCAAGGAACGCAATGTGGAATCTCAATTCCAAGCCTTGAAGATCGAAACGACTCAAGCACCACCTTCATTCTCCTTCTTTGCTGGTGTGCAAAAACCCTCATCCTTCATACACACACCGAGCGGTACAGGTCTCGGCAACTTCGATGGCCTTCAGCATTGGCAACTCGGGTTTGAGTCGTTCCCAAATCCAGATGGCCACATTTTCACTCGTCGGGTTCTCCAATCCTTCGATTTCGTTCAGGTAATAATGATCGAGCTGTTCCCGTAGAGGACGAAAGGCTTTGGAAATGTCGGCGTAATCCATCACCCACCCGAATTCCGGATCCACCGGTCCTTCGATGACCACTTCCACCTGGAAGCTGTGGCCGTGTAATCGCCGGCATTTGTGTTCCTCCGGCAAACCGGGCAACAAATGCGCCGCCTCGAATTGAAATGTCTTTCTCAGTTCCATATAAGTGATTCACACATTAAATTTCCCAATCCACCCAAGTCACCAAATCTCCCAAAGCAGGACGTCCGTCATGACGCCACATCAAAGGCGGTTTCTGCATGGAACCCATCGAACACACACGTGTCACGCCCCAACGAGCAAAGGTCTTGACCAATTCCGGCCCCTCGGTTGGAGATGCAGCCAAGCCGATGGTGGATACTTTTCCATGCACTTTCTCAAGTCCCCCAATCGCTTCGCGCAAAGTTTCCACTCGTTTCACATAAATGAATCGATTCAAGCAGGACAATTGGAACAAGGGGTCCTCTTCAAACACAACCGTCCAGTCGGTCGAACCTTCACTTTTCCAGGTAACGGTTCCGGGGAGGTGTGCGGATCGAATGTCATAAAACGAACGTCGAGATGCAATCTGCGCTGCCTGTTGCGGATCAAGTGGCCCCCGTGGTTCTTCGACTTCGCGATCTTTCAAGTATTCGGCCAGCTTTTCGGCAAATTGAATCGGGGGCAGTTCGGGATTGTCTTCCACGTAGATGACATGCGGCGACAGACAGCCCAGTTGGTTCCAAGCCACTATGTCATCCACCGCCTTGTTCAACAATGGACGAATCCCAAAACCCTGCAAAGCGCTCTTGGCGATATACCCCACACTTACTTTGTGACCAAAACTCAATAGGCGAACCTCCTGTGGCAGACGTTTCTGAACAGCTGCAATGGTCTTGTCGGATCCCATCACCGTCACCAATTCCGTTTCTTCAAACACCGCCTGTTCCAACTCATCATCGCCACCCGGCCACTCGGCAACCTCAAGACACGCCCCCAACTTGGGATCGGTATCATAGATCGAATGGGCAAACATTCTCGGAAGAAACGAAGCACCCGACGTACACTTGACCAACTGGGCCGATTTGGTGAGCAGACCTAGAATCATATGGGTGAAGACACCATTCGGCAGCACACCACCGGATATGTGCAAGATCAACTCCGGACCAACCGCCATGCTAATGCGTTGCCCGTTGGGATCGGATTCATTCGCGCATGGCTCATCCAACCGACGCAGGTGTCCAAGATCCTGTTCCACCAAAGCCTGTAGTTTTTCCTCGGTCACCCCTTCCATGAAATCAAGCATTCCCTTGATGAGCGTGGCACTCGGAATTCCTGTGGCTTTGGGGCCGTGCTCGAAGGTGTATTGCCGTATGGGATAATTCTCATAAGTCCAATGCTCGGCAACATTGGCAATCGTCCGAATCAGGCTGGCAGTAGTGCGCTCTTCCAGATACTTACGGCGGTTGCGTTTCAAGGTCAGGCAGGCATCAGTCAACATCGCCGGATTCAACGGTTCATCCGACTTCAAATCAGCGAGGAAATAATTGGGAATGTCCATGAGTCGTTACAAAAAGCATCTACACCTAAATTGGAATATGCACCGGAAAACCGTCAGGAAAAATCATCCGACATCAACGAGCAACCGCGAGGTCCGGCATCGGTGGAACGTCCGATCACTTCAAAACCTTTCTTGTGGTGGATGGCAACATCCTCGGTCAGCACACTCAGACAGGACCAGATATTGGCCAGATCGATGACATGGATCATACCGGTTTCGCCATACCCAACTTCCAATCCGGTCTCGGGCGAGATCACCCGACAACGAGCCCAGGGTGGGAATTGAAATCGACGGGGCGTCGTTCCAAATGTGGACAATTCACTCTGCTCAATCTGGGCGTCGTATGCTTGCGACGACAACTCGCTCATACCATATTCACAAATGAAATGTCTCTTCTCAACCCCGAGTTTGGCGGCCAGTTGCTTGTAAAGTTGTTCCTTGGGTATCTCCCTGGATTTCCCCTTGTAACCTCCGGTCTCAAGTACCATCGACCCCTTGGGCAAAGAGAGTTGGCGGCCTGATTCCTCAAGATAGTCCAGCAAGTGCACATATAGGAACGCCGTCCCAAACAAACACACCGGATGGCTCAGTTCAGCGAGTGACTCAATCAGTTTCTCCATCGGCAGTTGCCAGTTTCCATCGTCCGACAATTGACCGACGAATTGATGAAGGACTCCTTCGGGAAGATCATTTGCAATGGTCGAGAACATGTGAACCAGCGATGAATGTGTGACTTTGGAGGGTTCCGGGGTGAGAAAAAGGCATTCCTTCACCATAAAATCCTTCATGTCCCATGGAGGATGCTCGCGAAACCAGAGAAGAAGAAGCTCCTCGTAAAGTTTCAAAGAAACATCACTATGCCAATGCTTGCTGGTCTCACCCCCCGTGGTGCCGCTGGAATAAAACACGCGGGTCCGATCTGACTCCGGAAGACAGGTCCAATCCACCGCCTTGAAAGCTTGCGTGGAAATACCGGGAATCTTTTTCCAATGGAACATCATGGGAAGCCGCTGATTCGATTTTTCCAGCCAAGCGGCATATTGGGGATTGGCCTTGCACTGAAGAGCATTCAGCTCAAGCGACAAATCGTTGAACACATCATCACGAAGCAGGCAATGATCCGACGTCACAGCTCCGCAACGGGCATGCTCTGAGCGGACCATTTCAAGGAGACGATTCTGAAAGTCCCCCAATTGTTCAATTGGATCGTTCATGTGCGGTTTTAAGTTTCACCTGGGGGAAATGGCTGGTTATCCGCAACAGCCAAGCTCCAACGCTCCCGCGAGGGAACCATGAATGGCCTCAAGGGTCAAGATTAAGCCTGCCCCACAACAACCCGCCATGGTCAGAGCATGAACAAACTCATTCGTACATAGATGGATCGTTGGATTCACAACCTTCCGGGCGACCTGGCTCCGGTCCCGTCAGTTTTGGTTAATGAATCGCCCAGATCCAACCGCATGGCATGCGCCAATGCCTGCATCCGCGCCACAACATCCGGATGCTGATCCTTAACATCGGTTGTTTCGCCGATATCTTGAGACAAATCGAACAGTGACAAACCAATTCGGGCCTGTTGGTAATTGGTCGGAATCCCGTCCGTTCCACCGGGATTCCCAGCCATGGTCCGATACCCGTGAGGAAAATGAAGTTTCCATTTCCCCATGCGCATGGCCTGCAACTCACGTCCATAATACATGAAGTAGGCCTCATGCGGGCTCTTCGCTCCGGAAATCCCCTTTAACAAGGGAGTGATGTCTTTGCCGTCAATCTTTTGATCCGGCAACTTGGCCCCTATCAAATTGGCAACCGTAGGCAACACATCAATGGTCATGGCTGGTTCTTTACAAAGCGTTCCGGCAGGAATGGTTCCAGGCCACCAGGCGATGGTGGATTCGCGACAACCGCCGTCGAACATGGTGCCTTTGCCCTCACGCAAAGGCCCCGCGGTTCCGGCATGATCACCATAGCTCAGCCATGGACCATTATCCGATGTGAACAATACCAGGGTGTTTTGTTCGAGCTGATGCTTGCGCAAGGTTCCCAGGATCTGCCCCACGGACCAATCCACTTCCATCATCACGTCCCCGAACAATCCCACACCGCTCTTGCCCTTGAACTTATCGGACACGTAAAGAGGCACATGCACCATGGAATGCGGCACGTAGAGAAAAAATGGGCGATCCTTGTTCTTCTCGATGAAAGCCACCGCGCGTTCGGTGTATTGAGTGGTCAACTGTTCCTGATCTTTGGGAGAAACCTCCGGATTGATCACTTCGTTCTTGTCGATCAACGGAAGATGAGGCCAGCGCTTGATACGTTCTTCCATCGACAAATGACGCACACCCGGGTGATACGGCCACATGTCATTGGAGTATGGAAGACCAAAATAGTCATCAAACCCATGCTGCATGGGCAAAAACTTCTCGTGATGCCCCAGGTGCCACTTCCCGTAAATAGCTGTCGCGTAACCTTTTTGCTTACAAACTTCCGCAAGAGTCATCTCCTTGTGATTGATCCCATGCTTCGCGCCTGGCCCGAGGGCCCCAAGAATACCTACTCGCACATTGTAACAGCCGGTCAGCAACCCCGCCCGACTGGCCGAACACACGGCCTGGGTAACGTAGAAATCGGTAAACATCCGTCCTTCTCTCGCCATCTGGTCGAGATGCGGCGTTTTGTAACCTTTTGCCCCAAACGGGCCAATATCGCCATATCCCATGTCATCCATAAAAATGACCACGACATTCGGTTGCTGACTGGCGGCGTAAGTCGCCTGCCCCATTCCGAGCGAAGCAATGAACAAGGCCAAAACGACGGCAAAACGCAGCATAGCGGACATAAAAAATGGAGAAATGTTCTTCATGGTATGGCGGTAGACCCTTTCAAAAAAAACATCGAAAAGCAAGCTCGCACCATCAAAAACCCATCTTCTTGCTTGACGTTACGGGACTTTTTGCTTGCATACGGAGGATGAATTTCAAGTTTTTCTTATCTTGCGCACTCCTGGCAATCATGCTGTCGGGCACAAGCGGATGCTACTCCACCGCCGACGGAAATAAACGGACGGGCATGCCTTTTCTGAAAGACACCGTTGTGGGGCGTTATGAACGTCCTATGGATCAAATCTATGAAGCAGCCATCGAAGTCATGCGCTTCAACGGCACGGTCGTCAGCGAAAACCGCATCAATCACTCGTTGACCGCTCGTGTGGACAACAAAACAGTCTGGGTAAGAGTGCAGGAAGAGAGCCCGACCATCACCCAGCTGGAAGTACAGGCACGCACCAAGTGGGGCAGGCCCGATGTGGATCTGGCGAGCGAAATGAAAACGCAAATCGCTCTGCAGTTACGATAAGCTTCTTTACTCCATTCCGGAATTTCCAATCGAAGGGCCCGCCTCCATGGAGCGGGCCTTTTTTGATGTACGGGCCTCCAGCTTCAATCGCTTCAATCGCTCTTGCATGCGCAAGGCATGTCCGTTCTCGGGAAACCGCTCAATATACTCCTCTAAAGCCAGCTTAGCGGCTTCGGGACTACCGGTGAAACGACAGTACACATCGGCGATTTGATTATACCAACGCGCCAATTTCGCCTGTGATTGATGGGGCATCTGTGTCAGTTGCCTCAGTTGATCGATCGCCCAATCGATCTTCCCATAATGCTCCGCATATAACCAGGCGAGCTGTTCGCGCACATCACTATCCTGCGGATGCTTGGTCAGGTGCTCGACCATTTGATGAGCTTTGGCTTCCAGGTTTTCCTTCGGCGCCTGCACAGCACTGGAGTCTTTGGCCAAGCCCAGCTTGAGATTGTGTTTCTTAACCTCAAACTTTTTGGGTTCTTTGCGCTTGGTCAAAAAGTCATCGTCCTGCAAATGCGCGATTCGCTGAGCAGCTTTGTCGGCTTGCTCGGTGCCTGGAAATTCATACTGAACCCGCTGCAGACATTGCCTGGCCTTGGCGGGGTCATTCCGATATTTCAAATGGAAATCCGCCAGGCGGTTCAGAACAAATGATCCGTTGACCACACCGGGTTCACATTCACCAACGAAATACTCAAGGAGCTCAACAGCTTCCTCCACTTCACCCTTGTGTTCGGCCAGAATTTCCGCAAGCAGTATATGCCCCTGCATGTCGAAAGGAAAATCAGCCATTTGAACCCGTATATCTGCAATGGCCTCATCATAACGTCCCCGCTTTTTCTTGGCCTCCGCCATGGCATAGAACGGCGTGGGATCCGGCTCCACATTTCCTCCGTCGAAGGTGTTGGTTAATGGGGCAAACAGGGTTTTACCTATCGTGGGAGCCCACATGATGCCCAGGATTAAAAAAATCACGGCAGTGATCGGCACCATGAAAACAATGAACCCACTCGCCAAAAACTTGGAAACTCCATAACACCAACCGCCAATTAGTACAGCCGACACAATCCATTTCAGCACTAATGCCGCAGGTTCGTCAGACCGTTTGAGCGAGGCGCGGGCAATCCTCCAGCCCAACCAACTGAAAAAGCCCATGGTGCAAAGTCCGATCACGATATTTATTATCATTTCCATCGACGATATCCTTTTGTTTGTATGCCCCGTCAGGCAAACATGTTGGGTGTCATTGGAAACTTAGACACTGAATTCAAAAAAATGCACGTTTTTAATTCGAGTCAAAATTCAGCACCAGGGTGTAAGACCCAGGATTGTGATAGTCCCCACACCCAAAAGCATGCTGAAGAAATCGTCCTGTATGGATCACCTGCACCTCCCGGCAAAGTGGTTCGAGAAACTTCAACACACGCTCAAGACTCAATCGATTCCAATGATACCCGTCCTTCGGTTGCACCACATGATCCGCCCGATCCGCCATATTGAAGAAGCACAGACACGCCATGCCACGCGTCACCCGGCACACTTCCCGCAATCCCTGGTGCATGCCCTGAATCGAAAGATGTTCAAACAGATCATGCACAAAAAAGTAATCCACCGATCCGGTTTCCGCCGGAATCTCAAACACATTCCCGACCTCAAACCGGACATCGGGAAACTGTTGACGGGCATTGGCAATATTTTTGGGACAGATATCAAAACCATGGTATGTCATGATCGAAGACATTCCAAAGGCATCCATAAAACGGTAATCATTGGCGGAACCACAGGCCGCTTCCATGACGGAAATCGGAGCTGCCTTCCACTTGGAAAACACCTCACACCACCGATTTTGGAAACAAGCCAGAGCCAATGGTGCCAATTCCGCGGGCCCCACTGATTCCGATGATTGAAGCGCCTGATCGATATAGTTCAAAGCCTGACCCGGGTCTTCCCTCAACTGCCGCCAGGTTTTACTGAAATAGACTGGAATGGGAATCGATTGAAACGAACTCTCCCCCTTCTCCAAAGCCTCAAGTAACAAGGAACGCGTCCGAAATGAAGGTCGGCGTTGCAGGGTTCTGAGCAAGTAACTCATGCAAATACCAAACTGGTATTCGGCCAAAATCAGTTCCCGATGACACTCCGGCCGCAGATAATCCACGAGCAATCCTCGTGACAAAATGCTGGGGAAATGAATGCGCGGATCTTCGACACTGGAGACAAGATAATCTTTCAGGAAAGCATCCTCATGCCGCATCCAGGCCTCGCGCAAGGCAAGTGATTCGGCTGCGAGATCGGGTTGACCGTTCGACAGTGTCATTCAAGAAAAAAGGGCGACCCGTAGATCGCCCTTTTGAAATCATGCGTTAATGAGACCGAAACCTTACAGTCCCTTGCTGAGAATGTGCTTCAGCAGGTCACCCACACGGTTGCTGTAACCCCATTCGTTGTCATACCAGCTCACCAACTTGAAGAAGCGGCTGTTCAACTCGATACCGGAACCGGCGTCGAAAATGGAGGAGGAGGAGCAGTGAATGAAGTCGGTGCTGACCACTTCGTCCTCGGTCCATTCCAAAATGCCCTTCAGGTAGGTTTCGCTGGCCTTCTTCATGGCGGCGGAAATTTCAGCGTAGCTGGTTTCCTTGGTCGTGCGAACGGTCAAGTCCACGCAGGAAGCGGTCGGAGTTGGCACGCGGAAAGCCATACCGGTCAACTTGCCCTTCACTTCAGGCAAGACCAGACCGACAGCCTTGGCAGCGCCTGTTCCGGAAGGAATGATGTTGATCGCTGCGGAACGTCCACCCTTCCAATCCTTGCGGCTGGGGCCGTCCACCACTTTTTGGGTGGCGGTGTAGGCATGAACAGTGGTCATCAGACCCTCGTCGATACCGAAACCTTCCTTCAGCAACACGTAGACCAGCGGAGCCAGGCAGTTGGTGGTGCAGGAGGCATTGGAGATGATGTGGTGATTGGCGGGATCGTAAGACTCATGGTTCACACCCATCACGAGCGTGGCAATGCCGTCACCCTTTGCAGGAGCAGAGATAATCACTTTCTTGGCGCCTGCTTCGATATGGCCTTGAGCGGCATCGGCGCTGGTGAACAAACCGGTGGACTCGATGACCAGGTCAACGCCCATATCTTTCCAGGGAAGCCCGGAAGGCTGACGTGCGCTGACCACGTGGATGTCTTTGCCGTTTACAACGAGAATATCGTCATCTTCTTTGTCTTCAGAAGATTTGCGGGAGCTGACTTCTCCCTGGAAACGACCCTGAGTGGAGTCATATTTGAGGAGATAAGCCAGATTGTCGGCTGGCACCAGGTCACCAACGGCGACCACTTCCACTTCATTGCCCAGAAGGCCTTGCTCTGCGAGTGCGCGGAAGACCAGACGTCCGATTCTTCCGAAACCATTAATTGCGATTTTTACTGCCATAATATTTCTAAGGTTCCAATTTCAAATACGAAGTTCAAAAAATGAAAGACGGATACTAATCACCAACCGCCTTCCGTCAATGTCGAATTTAAGGGGCGTAATGGAACAAAAGCGCATCAGCGTGGTTCCAACGATTTCCGTTGCCATCTTCCAAAATCAACGTTTAATCAGAGCCAGTTCCTGAACACCGGCACAA